>Ga0157364_1001469_pt1 | contig 20111 bp, 15 predicted proteins | sample AttsexASBM2_FD_111476 | JGI IMG/M metagenome (GOLD analysis project Ga0157364, IMG submission 111476) | Fungus gardens microbial communities from leaf cutter ant in Ribeirão Preto, State of São Paulo, Brazil - Atta sexdens ASBM2 | ecosystem: Host-associated > Fungi > Mycelium > Unclassified ...
ATTCTATTTCGTTATAAAACTTCTGTTGTAAAGCTATGATATAATAATTTGTTAATTTCAATTCGATAAAAATATAAATGTAGAGTGTACAAAACTCTAGGAGGAAAGTCTTATATCAAGAATCGCTGTGTAACGCGAGATAATTAATTCGCGTTAATTCGCAGATCGACGGAATTTCTTCTTAGGAAGCCCTTAAGATAAATACTTACATACCGTCCTGTGTGTCTCGTACCAAGAAGAGCGAGGGTACCTGTCTTATCACGATATACTATGGACAATTTCGGTCTGAGGATCAGTGGTCTGACTCGTTCGTCGTACGCCGATAACGAGCGCACCTTATTCTGCGTATGTATAGTTTATCGATTACGACTGAATCTATTTTATAGTGAGATGTATAAATGTACATTAGTTAAGATGAAAGGTATGTATAGTTCACCTGAAAATATTTTTTTCCTTTCATGAGTCTCGTCAAATCCGCCTTAACTTTTAGAGGACCAAGTAAGTGGATAAATCTTTTTTAACTATCAAATATCAATTATAGATATCAATATGCTATCAAATTGCTCTAATAATTGTAGCTATTGTTGTATGTTAAACGTAATTAAAATTGTTATACTTGTCACGAAGGATGTCCGATTCTAATTTGTTTCTTTAAAAAAATCGATTTTTTGTGAAAAGAAGATGGATTTGAAATGACTCTGCTTGTTAAAAGAAACGAAAAGAAAAAAGCTTGGATCAACCCTAGTTATGGTTTTTCTATTTTTTTAATAAAAAGTAATTTATCTTCCAATATGATAATTTTATAAAGTATTAAAACATTAATTAGTTAGAACAAATTGTCTAATGGCATAAAACGGAATAAAAAAAAATCACCTAGTTATTAAACTCTCGAAATTATTACAAAAGAAACTGATATTTTGCAGTGACGTAAAGGTCCTCTGAAAGTTAATGGAAATAGCGTGCGAAATTTCTATCGTGTCCCGAGGCAATCCATATCCCAGTTCGATAACGAATGTGATTTTTTAACGAGGCACTTTTACAAAACTGCGTATTACTGGCGTGCAACGAGCCGCGTTTTCGCCCGTCTCTGCGAAAGACGCGCATTATCGATTATACGCGACGGCAACGAGAGGGGAAAGGCTCGTCTCCGCAAGCCAGGAAGCGTTCGTGAATTCTGAACAGCTTCGTTGCTCCCGCCATTATTGTTAAGATTAACGAATGGTAATTATCGATATGTGTGAACCGGAACTTGTACAGTTGTTGCTATAAATATATGAAATTAGTGTTTTACACCATACTCATACTCACTTCTCTCCGTTAAAATCACTCCAGTGATTCCCAATTTCGTTAAAAAGTTATTATCTTTTAGGTCAACATTTATATTGCTATCTTAATTTCTCTATGTTTAATATTGATTTTCTATTATTCTATACTAGTTCCCCTATTATTTTTTATACTTCTTATAAAAATTAAAAATCATTTCTACTTCATTATGTTTGGGTAAAAAAGAATGTTCAGAGAATTTCAAGTACACATTTATTGAAAATCATAATTAAATTAGTTTCTCGTCTTAGTCGTTTTGGTTACATCGTTGCTGCTGGTCGTAGTCCGGTTATATAGATTGATATTTTCGTATTTATTATATCGTCGAATATCCGCTGCAATCAATGCCATGTTTAATTATTACGCTGTAAATATCAAAATTATTGCCCTGAAGTTATAGAAATGATATTTGTCCATGATAGAGTGTTTTTGCAGTCATTACTGCATAATTTTGATCTGTTGTGCGAAACAGTTAAAAAGCAGCGCATCTTTAATTTCCATGATGCACTCTGTTTCGCTGGCCTAATAGAAAGGAGAAAAAAATATTATCTAATATGTTCAATCTTGAGCAATGCTATTAAAAAATGTTAAACAATGAGCAATATTAGCGATATAAAATAATCTGCAATTTTCTTCATTGGTGGATCGAAATATATTTTGTTACTTATTGAAAATATCTCCATCTCTTGAGCTTTCTGTAAACATGAATAGTCTAATTTTTATTTATTTTGACAAATCTGATAGAAGCTAATATTTTAAATCAGCTTGGATCGAAATAATAAGAAAAAAGACGTCTTTAATTATTCAAAATAAAATTTTGATCAACAAGTATAAAAAAATAAATAAAGAAATATAGAAATCAGAAATTATCCAGAAAGATTTTCTATTTTTATAAAAAAAGAAACAAAAAATTTAAGCAATAAATTTGATCAAAATAGTTATAAATTCAGAGATGCTCAACTTGCCAGTGTTTTTATGACTTTAAATCTCACATCTCGCGGATCGATTGTCGAATCATAATCTCCTATTTCCTGATCAAGAATAAAAAAAGAAAGAAAATAATAAAAGTTTCGTACGTTCGTAATTGTTCGTCATCAGATTAATCGTCATCAGATTAATCGTTTGCGTGTAGTGTAGTCGTCATCAAGAATCACTCAGGTTACTATGAAAATTGTATGAAACATAGTAGAATCATTGAACATTTAATCGAATGAAACTGGTACTTCAATTTTAACTCTTGCAATACGTTTACGAATCCCATAAAATGTTCATAGCACCTGATGCAAGCCATCGTGACGATTGAGCATGAATGGGTCTAATTGACTGCAAGAATAAATCCACGTATTGTCGATAACTTGCGATTGGATGAAGCATTATTTTAATAATGGCAAAGTCGATCCCTTCAAATCTGGAATTTGAGGCAAAAGAAAATTTTACGGTAGATATTTTTAAAAAATAAATGTGCTTCATTAAGTAGCCTATTAATTGATACATAAAGAATCCTATACTTTTTTTATGTTCTTTTTATGTTTTTTTAAACGTATTTTCTTGAGCTGTTTAATCATTCATATATTTTGGAGTGGGAAAGGTACTGTGCCATTATTAAAACGACAAATTTGTATCTTGTTTTGTGTTACGAATAAATAGATTATATAATTAGTTCAATAATAATAAATTCATCTGTAATACGATCTCACGCACACAATGCGCGATTTCATATCGCAACATTATCAACAGCCCGCTGTGGCTTACTCGTGCGCGATCGAGCCTCATCGATCATGGAATCAAACAGACACCATTATTCTCCACTACAGCACTGTTCGCGATAATGAAAATGTAGTCATCGACATTATCGAATCGTCGTAAGTTAGGATAGGAGAAATCGAAATTCCCGGAGCAGCGCGTTCGTCTGTCGTCGGATACACAGTCAGACGCCTCTATATATAGATGTATTTACATTAATATATAAGACTGGATCGAGGGTTTTCCTCGAGCGGCGTGTGAGGGAGTATGGCCTACCAATTAGGCCATCGTGAGGGTACCCGCGCCCATTCCGAAGCCTACGCCTTTAGGCCCAAAGTTCCGGTTATAGCAACCGCGGCAGTAGATGTCCCCATCCGGACCGTCATTCAAGTTTGTCGAATCCAGGGAACGGTTACACTCACCGCAGCTGAAGCACCGCTTGTGCCAGACGCGGTTCTTCGAGATCATCTGCTCGGCGGCGTATACCGGGTAACCGCAGCGCGAGCAACCGTGCCCGTCGTTTCGCTTCTGGCCGACCTGGGGCTTAGCGTCAATGCTACAAAATGAAAACGACATCTGAGAATCTGATGTAATGATTCATGGAAAAACTTTGATTGATGGCAAGACCAATTCAGGTGAATGTATTATTTCCAAATATTATATTTTTTATCAAAATTATCAATAGAGTAGATAAAAAAAAGTTACATAGAAAAATTTTGTGACTCAATTAATAATCTTTGTCTTTTTATAGATTTCTCATATAGATGCACATCTATGTCCTCAGAAAAGAATAAAAGCTTCAGGATGTATTAATAATTCGTTCTTATTTTAAGACCGTTTTTATTTTAAGAATTATCTTAAGTAATGTCTTAAGATGTTAATGCGACTCTCTGATTGATTCGTCATCTTAAAACTGTACTTAAGGTAGTTTTAAATTTAAGATTTGACTATGAATATCAATCTCAATATTTCCGTACATAAATCATAGCACTATATTTAATAATTCATATAAGCTTACATCTCACACAATTACTCGCATGTTAAAGGAAAATTCTAATTAGAGAAGTAGGTCGATTATCAAGATCGCTATCAATCATCAAAGTTTCCCTGACAACAAACTTTTTGCTATTATATTTTGTATCGTGTTTCAGAAACTAATTATTCTTGAGATACACTTACTATGAAGGGGCATGATCTCCATTCGTCGAGACGAGAGTCGGTTTATGGCCGAATCCGAAACCTTTGGGCCCGAAGAGCTTTCCGTAGCACGCACGGCAATGGATTTCCTTGTCAGGGCCATCGCATGCCAGCATGGAGTCTAAGGGTCGATGACACTCGGCGCAATTGAAGCACTTCTTATGCCACATGGTGCCCTTGGCGAGCTGTTGTTCAGCGGCAAACACCATGCCACCGCAACGGGGGCAACCCTGCCCAGCTGGCGCCTTAATCGAGGTCGTATCAGGATTGTAGTAAGGTCGACTGGCCGAAATTTCTTCCTCCCTACGGGTAATTAACTCGATTACGATCCCACCTGATCAATTGGACTTAATATATTTTATAACTTAATTTCTATCTGTTTAATTTTACTTGACTGACAAGTCACAATAATAAAATATATAAATGAAAGTATATACACCGATATTTTAACATATTTCAAGATAGTTCAACATTCATAAGATTTTTTCTTGATCGTACCATTTATTTTTGCTTGAAATTTAAATTTCAATTTCTTTTACTTTCTTAATTACAATATTTCTTACCTTTCGAAATGTACTTGTCATTTTCTCTTAAATTATGTCATATGAAATATTATAGATAACATATGTGTCAATAATTTTTATTCAAGATCGAAATATTTTTTCCTAAATTATATTAGAAATAATACATATTTTGCATTTATATAATAAAATTACCAAAACTCTACATACAAATAAATTAAATAATGCTTTTACAAATTTGATAAAAATTCTGTTAATTTTATCAATAATCACTTTTTTTATTAATTTTCACTAACTAATTCTAAGTATATCATATCGAAATGAATCTGCAAAATCATGAACTCATTTGAAATCTTTATGAGCCTCCGTTCAACGTGCATTTATAGAGCAGCTATTTAAATCGACTATTTATAGTCACGCATTCGGCAGGGTGACGCTAGCATTCTCCCAGCAATGGCCTCGGGACTTACGTGAGCCCGTCGGTCTGGAGGAATCCCGAGCCACATGCGAATCCGTATCCGTGCGGTCCCCACTTCTTTCCGTAACAGGTCTTGCAGTAAACATCCCGGTCCGGCCCGTCACAGGCGATGATCGAGTCCAGAGTTTTGGTGCAGTCGTGGCATTTGTAGCACTTCCGGTGCCACTCGCGGCCCTTGGCGAGCACCTGCTCGGCAGCGAAGACGACGCCACCACAGCGAGGACAACCCTTGCCGGGCGGGGCCTTGATAATCGCGGTGTCGATCACGGTGGTACGAGGAGCCGCATCGCTGCATCGTAAAAAATCGCATTATCGCGGATCATTCTCGTTCTCGGTGACTAAGTCAATCGTTGAATCACAGAGATTGCAGAAAAGCAATTGATTTATCTATTCGATTATTGTCTAAGTAAACTTGATCAGATATTTAGACTCCATACTGAATGGAAAAATGGAAAACTTTGAATTTTCCTCATTTTAATTTTAATTTTAATTCGTCTCGCTTTTCTTATCTCCTCGATTCATTTATGATATCACGAAGAAATGGAATTGCATGCGAATGAGAGGGTGATTGATCGTTGGCAATCGCTTGGTAAGACAAATAGAAGATTTGAAGTTTTTTTTAAATATTTTGGTGGAGTACAAAAAATTGTATAGTTAGTTAAAGAGTCATTAAAGTCATAATCAAAATTTTTGAAATATTCTGTGCAAAAAGAAAATATAACAATTGTTCACATAAATTAAATAATGTTTTACGATAAGCAATATATATATATATATATATATATATATATGTAATGTATATATATTAGGTGCAGTAAAAAGAAATCCATTATTTTTCCATTCAATTTCATGCAAAAATAATGAATAATTTCTTTTTACTATACCTAATATATATGTAATGAAAATGTAATAAATATTAATATCTGAAACAAGCTCTAATAAAAATTGCAATATGAGCTTCTATTAGTGAAAAAGTAGTCATGAAAAAGAAATCATTTAAAATCAAGTTTTCTTCCATGCCATAGCAAGCGATTACGAGAAGCTTTATTTCATGGAATCTTAAGTAAATTATATGTCACTTCTGACTTTCTATTTCATTAAGAGAAAAGATGAGTGCTTTGGATCGATTTATATATGATACATGATTATTAATATGATATTTAATATGATATTTAGGGGTATTAGTAATAACAAATCAGATTCTACATGAATTTCAGATTCAGTTCCGTTATGAATACATGCATACAAGACCGTACAGACCGTGTAGTAACAGGAATGTCGAATGCATATGGAAGAATCTCTGGCAACTATGAATGTCAGCGTGAGTATTCCAATAGTATAAAACGAATTATGATCGCCACTGAGAAATGACACTCGATATTCCGATACGATCAGCCGATTCGTGATGCCAGGGTGAGTAATAGCGCAAAGCGTTAAGGCGTCGGTCTATATGTATATATATGTGTGTATATTATATATACACGGACACACACAGACGCACGCATGTATACAGTGTCTTGGAGAAGGTGCGTGCCAGTGGCAATTTTCCTTTTCTCTCTTCGAGAAAGTCCAGGTCGATTTTTTTTCTCAAAAAAAGTACAACCCTTAAAAATTCCATATATTATCTTTTTAATTTAAATCTTCGTAAATTTAAAGCATAATACGTGAAAATAATGGAAAGAGAGTTTCTTTATGTAAATTGCATACATATATAATGTATGTACACTACCATTCATATATTCAGGAACGTTTGTAGTTTTCTCGCATCTCACGAAAAGTTAAGTGTTATTTAAATGAAAAAAATTGTACACAGAAGTTTTCAAAAATATATTTCTAAAAGGAGAGATAGAATTGTAAATTTGTTTTTCTTTGTTTTATTTATACGAAATTTTGTTTCTAAATTACAAATTTTATTTTCCTAAATTACAAACAATTGAAAATTAATATTTTTAAAAAATATTTTTATTTTATTTTGAAGAGCAATAGCTTAATAAAACATCATCGGATAAAAAACAAAAAAGTATTTAAAGTAGATTTTCAAGCTTTAAAAAAAATACAATGCTCTCTCTCTCTCTTTTTATAGTGATCTAATTTTATCTGTCAAAATTTTTACAAAATATGATTTAACTTTGAAATTAAAGAATTTACAAAAGAAAGAAAGAAAAGAAAAATGTACTATAATGTTCTCGATTCACATAATTATACTTTCAAAGATACACATTAAATATTCAAAGAGAGATTGCATAAATATATAACGTATTTAAATATTCATTAGTTTGAAATTTTTATTTCTCATTTCCTTTGTAAGATTCAGTGAAAGTTAATATAGAAAATTTCTCAGGATATAAAAAATTTATTATTCAACAATGGAAAAAATAGTATACTAAGTTTTTGCGTTTAATCAATTTTTTATAATTAATGTTGTACTTGTATTTTTCTTATTTTCGTATAAAGAATTTATCGGAATAAGAATAACTAATTCATCCTCTGTCAGAAATACTGAAAGAAATCATTATATATACATCTATATGAGAAAACTTATTCTTTCAATTTGAAATGCTGTAACTGTTTACAGAGAATGGGTTGTTCTTCTTCTAGTACAACATAAAAGCCAAGAAATAAGAACAATTTTTCGCTAAGAAAAAATCGACGCAAATTACTCAAAAATAAAATTGTCACTACTCGCACACTTTTCATTCTCCAGCCACCCTGTTTACGCGCGCAAAATAATCGTCATAACTATAAAGGGGCGCGTACCCCTCGTCCTCAATATCGCACTGCAGCCCGATCCACATAATCCCGGCGTGGCCGATACCCCGCGGACCGAATTTCTTCGGATAGCAAGCTGTTAAGCAGACAAGCGCATCATATATAGTGAAAGTGTAGAAGCCGAGGCGGGATTTCTCTTTCTCGCGTGCTTCCCATTTCAGTCCCGACTCTGAAAACCCACCCATTGGCGTAGCAGTCACTCTGCAGGGCGCCGCCACCCTGGCCATAGCCATAACCCTTCGGTCCGAACCTCTTTCCATAGCATACTGCAGACAATATCGATTAAAGATTTCACGTCGCCTAATGTTATCTCGTGATGATGGTCAGCGACGAAGACATAATCGTACAGATACGCCAATGCAATCTTTTATTTTTCTCCAGACTATTTTACATCACATATCATATTAATTTATCTATGGCAAATAATTTTCCATCCCTGAATTTATTCTTCGTATTAAATTCATAATGCAGTATAAAATATTGAAAATTTAATAAGATTAATATATTTAGAAGAGATTTTAGAATTTTTTTTTCCAGACATTTTTTTAGAGACGGCACATTTAATAAAATCTTGCATATTTCATTGATTTATGCACAAGATATATAATAAATATTACTTTAAACTACTATAGAAAAATATTTCTTGTATATCTCGTTTTAACAACATTTAGAGATTGAATCGATTTCTTTAAGACGCGCAAGAGCTGAAAATAAAATTCTACTTTCAACAGCTTTAATTCTCTTCGATACATTTAATGATAAATTTTAATAAATATTCATATAATTCAGCCGCTCATGCGGAAAATATCTTCATATGCATTAAATTAAATTAATTTTGTACCGCATTTCGCATATTTTGTACGTTACGTTTTCATACGCGCGATCGTACCGTGTCCTCACCTTTGCAATAAATGTCCTTGTCAGGACCTTCGCAGCAGTTGACGGAGTCTAATCTTTTCGCGCAGTTGGCACACTTAAAGCATTCCCTGTGCCATTGCTGCACGAAATACAAAGGATGGGTTAGTCACTAAAAGTTCCAAGGAAGGGCGAAAATAATATTGTACAATATCATTTTCTTGTACAATCGTTCAGGAGCGCAGACATTAAAAGCTCCTTATAGCTCGCCAAGATTTGTTACAAAATTCGTGTGGCAGTAGCAACAAATAATACTACTGTAAATCTGTATTCTTTCTTTAATGTATTTATATCGTTCCAATGTTCTTATAAAATTCTTATAGACCAGCTTACTGAAAACATACATATCATTTTTTTATAGAAAAGTTCTTGTAGTAGTTTTAAGCAAAATTGAAAATATTGATGTTTTATAATATTTGATGAAAAAAAGACACGTTATTAATATATTTAATAAAGTATTTCAAATTTACTGCAAAATACTGCAAATTCTTTAAACATTGAAAGTTGAAAAACCAAAATTTGTTTTGAGATTTTATTCTCCATTTCTCAATAATATTTTTTAATAATAAATATCTTTATAATAAATCTTAAATTAAAGTTTTATTGATAAAACTTTATTTATCACATTCATTATAGTCTAGTTGTTTGAATAATTTAAAATTTTAAAATTTGTTAAATTTTCTTTTATTTTTAAATTATTAAATAATACTTAATACTAAAACTTAGTACTAAACTGATAGCATTTTCGCTAACAATATTTTCCGTAATTTGATCTCTATTTCCTGTGGTAGAGCGGTAATTCTGGAAAACAGCAACCTAAATTCGTTCGGAACAAATAAACAGCTATTCGCACGCCTAGATAACAAAGATGAAGAAAAGGGAAATAATAGAGTAATCGATAATCACGATCCTTCTTCTGTGCAGCCCTTGTATGTTTGGGGGCTGTTTCCTGGCGGCGGAAAGAGTTTAACTGAAAGAGTTAAACTGATTTTAGTAGGTAACAACAACAAGAAAGACCAAGTAAGAGCGGAAACAGATAGAGAATGTAGACAGAGAGATAAATACGTTCAGGAGATGATAATCGTTCAACGTTTTCAGAACACAGGACTGTCAGTACGGATATCTATATAAACCGATAAAGAATTAAGGAGCCATAAAGGGGATTGTAAATTTGTTTAGATGAAAGATACCTCTACAGTATATCTCGCGGTCGGGACCATCGCAATGAAGCGTCGAGTCCAGAGTGCGGCGGCACATTTTGCACTTGAAGCACAGTTTATGGTAAGCCTATCGCAAGAATGAAGATTGACCAAAACGATGGTCTAATGGAGTTCGACGAGACATTTATCGGTGCTATTCTTGGTGCCGCGACAAAATCGAATATCCTATTTCAATTTCTAGAATATTTTAAGACAATTTTAGTATCTCCCTTAATTCTACAACGGCGATATATCGAAGATTTCAAGTTAGAGAATCCGCGTTAAAAAATAAAATCCGCGCAAGATAAAAATTTCATAAAACATATCTTATCACAAATTTCTATAAATATACGATTCTTCTCATTCAAGAAAAAGCGGACAGAAATTGCATAACCGAATTCTCGCGCAAGAAAGCGATTTCAATACGCCGATGAGTCATATATGACGAGAAAGATGGATTGCCATCGCCGTTTTCGCGCACGGATATTATTGCTGGACCAGATTGTCGGTCAGTAATTAGCCTCCATTTCTCTGGTTCCGCGTGGCGCTCCTTCTGGTAGCGAGCCATTTTATCGGGCCGGCTAAGATTGGCCGGCCAGTTGGGGCGTCGCCAAAATCGTTCTCTGACGAAACCACCGAGAAAGTTTCTGGGCTAGCATCCTCAGTCCACAGAGAACGAATCCTCCTCCTCCTCCTCCTCCTCCTCCTCCTCCTACCTTTCCTCTCTCTCACTATTTTTTTCCTCACATTGTTATGAAATGGAGATTGGATAAGATTACGGGGACGCGTGACGCGGCCGCCATGCGCCGCGTGCCGAATTTAGACGCGCGGCAGAAGCCACGATGCGCCGCGTTACCGTTTTGTAATCCACGGCGCATTTTTACCGTCCAGATTTTCCGAAATACATGTGAGTAAGCGCGACGAAGAGGATGCCGTTTGCGTCAATCTGTCTGTCGCCACGTCAGCGACCGATTTTATTGCTTCAATCGTGCTAAATCGCACTAAAATCCCACGAGCCACCCTCACCCGGGGAAATATTCGCGGTTCGAGGCTGACTCATCCACAGGTATCTAGGTACGTAGTATCTAGAATACGGCCCTAATTCAAGGAATATATTGTATAAAAGTCATTTTCGACTATCATCTGCTATCATCTAGAAGTAGATAAAAAATCTTGAGGAATCAGTTAAGGAACAAATAAAAGCCATATTTTCGTATTTTGGCTTCTGAATTAAAAATTGAAATTCTAACCTAATTACCTGAAATATTTACATTTTATAAAGCTAATCACATAGTATATCCTGAAATTCATTTTCTTCAACTATCTCCATAAGTAAAAGATTAAGAGCTTACTCAATATATCCAAAGATTAATGGAAGAACTGTACTTAATTGATGATTGAGATATATGCTGATTCTGTTTTAATTTCTAAAACGCACGAGCGAACGATCAGTCGAAGCACCAAGGAAACTTCTATCGTTGTGCATTTAACGCTAAATGCAATCAAGTAATTATCACACGTCAGTGCTATTCAAACAGTTACACTTTGATGCTAATAGGATTTCTTAATTGATTATTTATCAGTATTCTTGTTGCATTTAATGTTAAATGCGCGCCATGTATGTCTATCTTCAGAATAAACTCACCCTTCCTCGGGCCAACATCTGCTCTGCAGCATAAACGTACCCTCCGCATCGAGGACATCCTTCTCCCTCGGGTGCCTTGGCGATAGCCCGAGGCTCGAGAATAGCATTCGAACCTCGCGAAAATTCACCCCTAAAAATTAAATTTATATTAGAATCCATCAATAAAATTTATACAAATTATATATTAAGGTTTAGAGTAAAACGAATTATTTTATTTGATATCATTTTTAATAAATATTTATAATAATTTTTTCATAAAGCAGCATCTTTAGAACTAATAGAGATGATATCTATTACTGATTAATTCGTTTTATCTGATAATTCCATATTTAAATATAAGCATTGAATACGAAAGCCATTAAATACAAAAGCATTTAGATAAAGGAATGGTTGAATGAAATTGATGGTTCACACATAAAGTAATAAGTATGATAATTACAAATTAGAAATATAATAACAATTGAAATAATTAATTGGATTTTCAATCTAGATTTTTAAAGTCAAAGTAATATGTGAAACATTTAAGGAATTCAAATCTAAAAATCTATATGTTTTCGGAAATTGATTTAAATATATAATGTTAGAGATACGTAGAAGAAAAAAAAACTAAAAAAACTAAAGCTACACATAAGGGAGATTTATAATACATATAATTGAAAAAAATATTTTTGCTATTAAAACAAAAGTATAATATAATTAATATATCAAGGTTTTTTTTTAAACGAGCAATTATAGTTAACTCATAAAATAAAATTTGTTTTTAATTAAATAAGTACAATGCTATAAAATTTTCAAACGTTTCGACTTACAAAGTCTTCCTCAGTGTAATTATGAACTATTAATAATTATTAATAGTACTAATAATTAATAAATACTAATTAATAAATACTAATAACAGCTAATTAGAGATTAATTCATAGGATTAGGATTTATACGTATCTCATTAAATATCAATAAAATACTTTGCAGAAAATTATAAAAACTTACGGTGCGTGGGCATAAGTATATAATTGGAGAAAATTATTAAAATATTGTGATCCGTCAATTCCACGTCTGAATACTACTAATCTATAAAAACATATAGCACTATCAAGACATTTCACTCCGACAAACATCAGAATCCTTCAAATAATCGGATGCAACTGTATAAAAAGGAAATGATGCTGTATTTATTAAAATTCAATACGATATCAATAAAATTGATATCATCATGTTGCAAATAATGAAAAAGTTAAATGCATATGTCTATATGGATAAAATGTTATTTTTTTCCAACATATCATATCATTGATAATTAACTTTAGAAAAGTATTTTTCGAAAGGCTAATTAAACAAACACATTTGTTTAATTCACCTTTCGAAAAATTAACATTTTTAAATTTATTTGATATGTAAAATATCTACATATGGATCAAATATAGACTTAAGACTTATCTAAACTTTTCAAATTCTGAAATATACTGCAACAAAATCTTATATAAAGTCAAAACTTTTGTTTCGATTTTACATTAATAATTAATATTTTCTTGCATTACATTTGATTTTTGTTGAAGACATCGAAGAAACTTGTGTCGGATGGATTGAAGGTTGGGAAATAACATAAACATAAATACGCCAAATAATCAATAATCAATTACGAATTAGTTCGTTAGGCAAGTGTTAGTCAACGTGTTAGTGTAATTTTTCCCCTTCGCAACCACGGTACATGGCTTCCGCCGAGCCCCGAGAGAAAAGAGCCGAGAAGCAAACTGAACGTAATACGGCATGATTGTATATCAACAAATAATATGTATATGTAAAAAAAAATAGGAGAGATAAACGGAGAGAGAGAGATAGAAATGAAGGAATAGGAAAGAGAAGAATATAGTGCTGCTGTGTCGGGTACAGTGTGGAGAGCCTATGCGTGCGTACGCACGCATCCGTACCGTGAGATGAAATATCATCGATACAGTGAGGTGACACCGATGCTATCTTTCTTGTAGCGCGACAATTGCGCTGTTAAGATAGGTTTTATATTACGATATAGTGGTGTATATACAGCGGGATCCACATTTATCACATTTGGTTGCTGGATTCGTCTTGATAATCTAGACCAATCCAAAGAGGATACAGTGTGCTTGATCACTATGTGTCAAACTTAACAAAAAAGAAATGTATTATGTTAAAAAATTTTGAATATAAAGAATTAAAATAAAGTTGATCCTTGAGGTATGATGAATAATAATTAATAAGAATATTAGGTGGCAATACAATAATTTTTTTTACTTATAAGTTCTTTAATTTGTACGTATCTGATTGAATCATCTTTTGCTACTATATTTAAATAAAGATTATTAAATTAAATTAAATTTTAATAAAACTTCATTCGTGAAAATGAAATCATTTTTCTTTTAGATAATTTATAATTTAACTCTTGTAATAGAATTTTTATATCTTTTAAAATATTTTATTAAGGAATAATTCTCTCTATATAAAATTCAATGAAAAGACAGCTGACTGGGGAATTTGAGATATCCTATTCTGACACAAAGCATGACAAGTGCAGTCTGCGAACGCGCTTCTATGAAAGAACATAGGCGACATATATAAAGATTTATCTCAATGGCATTATCGTCGCTACTTTGCGACACTATCGTTGTCGAGAACAGTGTTGATCGCCATTACCTCATTATATCGACATAGTACGCGAATACACTAACACGCACGCGGGCACGCACGCACGCACGCGCCAGCACCCACGCAAGTAGTTAAGGTGTTAGCGAGATTATAAGATTAGAAGTGGTGCGAGAGAGGCCATGCAGGAGAGCTACGTGTATATAAGCTACAAAAAAGAAAAAGAAGCTGCGTCACGCGGCGAAAAAGAAAAAAAAAAGGAGAAATAGCGAGAGAGACCCAGCGAAAAATAACTCATCGAATCGACATCGATTGATTATATAAATGTCGATTTGACTGAATATTTCCAGCGGGGGAGAGAAAGAAAGAGAAAGAGACAGCGAGATGAGAGAGAGAGAGAGAGAGAGAGAGAGAGGTGCAATTTGACTCGATGCTCACCATTTTCGTATTCGGTATTTTCTCTTTATCACGCAGCTCATATTATGTGATAAAGTAACAACGGTATATTGTTCAATGCTTGCCTCCGGTTGGCTCGTGCTCGGCGGGGCTGGCGGGGGCGGGGTGTGTCATGTGTTTCTTTTCTCTTATTTTCGTTTTATAAATATTTTTCTCATTTTCATAAGTTTCGTCTCCTTTCTTAGCAAAAGAGTCTGAAGAGAGGAAGACGAATGGCCGAGGATGCGAGTTTCGTACGCAAAGGCTCGACGTTATAGAAACAGAGAAGGAACGTGCAGCGATGTGTACGCTTCAATACTTTCTACTTCATGGATTCAAAAAGTCGCGTATCGTTCAGTCCCGGTCAAAATCACAGTCATATATTGAAAACGATATAATCTCAGCGAGTTCATATTTTAACGCTATGAATATATGAAAATAATATTTCTATATTTATTTTATAAAATAACTTTCCACATTCATAGCATTTAAATCTTAACTTCTCAAATTTATATCAGTTTCAATATTTGATGACAATTCAAAATAGACTTGCGCGATAATTTATATTGATGATTTCGAAACTTTAATCAAATTCAATTATTGACTCCATTCTGGGTTTTTAAAAGACACGCTCGCTACGCACGTCATTCGTATATTGATCTATTTACACACTGAAAGGTAATGGGAAAACGTGTGTTATATTCGTTAATGAAAAACACCGCTTGGTTGTTTTGTTTTCAGTTTTATCTTTCCCTTTTTTCCACTTTTAATGGCACTTATTACAGATGGTACAAATGATCCTACAAACTAGCGTATGTATTCGCAATAGAAGAAAAAATAAACATAGAAGAAGAAAGAAAAGAGAAAGAGAGAGAACAATTCAATCGGACATGACGATATTGGTCGGTCACACCAGGAAACGATGAGGAACTGATTCAGGAAAAGAGTTAAACGTGAATTTAACTAAATCGAATGTCGATGCTGCACGGCGATAATACAAGAAAATCAGGTAAGGATGGATCCTTTAAAGAGGATAGAAAGACGCGATGACATGCTCGCCTACAGTGATAATAGATTTCAAAGGTGGGAATAGAACAGTTTGGTCCTAAAAGATCATCTAGATTCAACTATCAGGACACAAAGAACCGTCTAGATCTAATTCGTACGAGAGAGAAAAAACAAAAAAAAAATCGAGGTGGACAAGATTCTCTTTTCGTCATACATCGAAAATTTAAGAGAAAAGGGAAAACGTAGAAAAACGCGGTTCACTCTGTCGGACACGCTGTACACGTATACGTAAACGCGTGTTCTCCGGCATCCTGGAGTTTGCGCAGGTAGCGACTTCTTCCGAGTTGCTGGAGGCGCGACTGACCAAGAGAAGAATCATGCTGATGGATCACGGTCGATGGATCATTCACGATGATGGGTCGATTTTCAGTTTCGCGCACGTGGAGGATGTCTTTACGTGGAGAGGGTAGAACAACAGAGATGCTCCCGACGTGAGACCACGTTGGTAGTACGCTACTCAGGAATAAGGGAAGAAGAAGGTGTCAGGGTCGAGGTGTGCGGTGGCATGCACTCACTCGTTCTTCGCTTGAAGATGTTCGCCTTGGTCCATGGACAAGCATCCAGCTCCACCACCAAAGCCGTAGCCTTTAGGGCCGAACTTGCGGCCGTGGCAGACTTTGCAATACAGCTCGCGCTCGTGCTCGGCGCAGTTTGTCGAGTCGAGAGCCTTGTTGCAAAGACCTATAACATACGTCCATCGTTGGACATTATGGTCCCTTTCTACTGAATGTACTTAAGAGTTAAGTACAACGTTGTCGTAAACAGTGCTGTGCTGCCTTGGGATATGAATAATATATTTGACTTATTTTATTTAATTCAGATTTTGTAAGCGTATATCTTAAGTAAGAACCTTTATAAAGTACAAAAATTGCTCTAAATATATTCAATTATTGGACTGCCATTATTTTCTATAAAGAATTATGTAATACATTACAATTATGTAATACATGTAACCGTATTTTTTTAAATTTTATATATATATATATATATATACATAGTATGTATTTTTACATATATATCATATAAAAAAAATGTATAGCTATATAATATATGTAATTCATTGATAGTAAAGTAATAATAAAAAATATTTATATTATAAAATATACTATTTATATTATAATATTATTAAAACGGTAATTGACTTATAATTCATTTCTCAAAATTCACGCCGTTCTAGAAATAATCATTATATACGCATCTCTTCAAGATACGACAATGTTCAATGAAATTATTATGAATTATTCATATCGGTCATTGCTCCCGGAAGTATTACCGGATAGTCGACAATTGATTTTTGGCCAACCTGCAGGCTCGATTACAGTCACGATGGACTATTCGAGTATAAAATTTATTTTAAGCCAGCCTAAAAATAGGAAACTCAATAATGTCTTTCTTGTAAGAGAATTATTCGGTCATTTTTATAGAGCATCTCATAGAAAAACATATCATTAAATTTAAATGAAAATATAAACCTCTCAAATAAATTTTTAGAAAGCATATAAAAAAATAAAAAAATTTTATGAATCTTAGATTAATATATTTTTTATCATAGATAAAATTGAGCTTCTCAATAAATTATAATTTTAATTATATATCTGAAACTTATTGAAATATCTAAGTATTCAAATTAATAGTAATTGCGTAATAATGTGCTATTTCAGTTTATACTCTTTATACTCTTTATACTCTTTATTGTAAGAAATTATAATTTAGAAATATTATTTTTATAAAAATAAAAGTATTCAACAAACAGATTTACAAAAATATACTCATATTAAGTAGACTATTTGGCGCGACAAAGGCAACTTTCTATAGAATTAAATATATATTATTTATATTAAAAATTAAATATGTAGATGAATATTATATATAAAATTTTTTCCTTTCTATACTTAAGTTACAAAATGAGTTCTAGTTCATCTGTTCCAAGATATCGATTGGTTATACTTATATATATATATGTGTGTGAATAAGAGAACACTTGTTTGTGCATTTTCCCTATTTTTATGTTACAAAATTATATTTGTTTACTTACCGCACTTGAAGCACGTTTTGTGCCATTTTAGTCCACCGGCAACTCGCTCTTCTGCAGCATAAACAGATTTGCCACATTTAGGGCATTTTGGATGTTCCACGGGCTTGAAAGGCATTTTTACACTGAAAAAGAAATTCTGTTGATGCGCGTATCCTATTACACCGCAATTAGTTATAAAATTATCTATCGTCTGTCAAATTTAAAAATTATTGTAGTGTAATTATTATTTTTTATTATTCAGTTGTATACATAAAACTGAAAAGATAATATCATCTTATAATAATTTGCCGAGTTGACAGAAAAGTGACACAAGTAAAAAGATAATATTTTTGAGATAACGAAAAAAAAATCGACCTTAAGGACTAATATATTGTTGTTGAAAAATGATACTTTTATTAATATGTTGCTGTAGAAAAATGTTACACGAGTTTGATAAGGAATTTACACAACTAAAGTTGCAATATTCAAATTTTGAAAACTTATGACATAGTTTTAAAGAATATATTATGATTTTTAATGACATGGAAAGAAAATATATGCATATTCATTATCTTAATTAAAACATTGTCCCAATTCAGAAAGAATTAAAAAAATATTCTACTAAAGAGTTGCTAATTGTAAGTCGTATTACTTTTCTATCAATGCAGCGAATTATTTCATAATGATAATACAATTAAAAATATATTAATCTCTTTAATTATCTAAAATTAACTTTAATGCTTCTTAAAAGAAATCTTAATGAAAAATCAAGACGGAAGTACCTCTATTTGAAAATATTTTTTTAAAAAATTCGTAGTTTCGAAATCCAAAATTCGTAATCAAATTTGACATTTTTATTAATATCGAGAGGAATCATCGCCGATACAGTAACCGATTTCGGTTACCTAACTGGTCGTTGACGAGGACGTAAACAATCCGCGTTTCCGTCTGACTCGTCGGCAACCAGTCCTATTTTTGTGGCCAGCTTAAAACGTGCGCACAGTTGAGCAAATGGAGGAACGAACGTGTAAAAAAGGAAATAAAAATATATCACACGCGATACCAGAGCATTGAACAAATCTACAAACATGCATTTACGAACAGCTTGTCTTTTTACTTTATGTAGAAAAAATTTTGATAGTAACTTAATTTAGATGTTTAAAAAATTATGAATTATGTTTGAAGCAATAATAAAATATAAATAATAAAATGATATTACAAATTAATGAAAAAAGAAATGTTTGCATTTGTTTAAAAAAGATATCAGTAATCCGATTCAGTAAAAGAATAAAATATTTTGACAAATTAAGCTGCAGTAAATATATACAATACATTAATCTTAAATTATTTTCAAATAGATATACTGATACTCATTTTTCCGATAATCGACATATAAATTAAAATATCATATTCTGAACACTTTAAATCTTTAAATGATATTTATATAAAAGACCAAAAAAAAAGAATTGATTTTTATCTATCTAAATGTTAAACAAAATAGATAACTCTGAATTATTCTGTATGATTATAAGAAAATAGTATTGTAATTACAAATATGAATATTATAATAAATATAATATAATAAATATGAATAATATAATATAATAAATAGGATGTTACAAATATTTATTTCTTAGATGTCGACATTTTTACGATATCAATGGCAATGCGTTATAGAAAATCTTTAATTATTTAAAATAGATGTTGACAGTGTGTTAAAAAAAATATAACTATTATTATTAAAAACATAAAAGTAAACAACAATTGATCGACACGCTTGTTGCAACGATATAGTAATAATTTGGCATGAACATTAATAGATGTGCAATAATAGCGTTTGGCAATACTAGTTGATCGTACACTTGCAATGATTTCGCTTTGATAGCATGCAAAGATAATAGTAATAAATAAAAATATCAATATAGTATTTGACATAATAATGTTGTATAGATATAAAATGCATTATAATAATATTGTACAAAAAATAATAAATATTAAATAACAAAAATAGAAATAATATTTTTAACAAAGTCCGGAGTGCAACAGAGCTTTATATATGTATAAATGTAAATGTAAATGCATATGTATACATGTGTGTGTGTGTGTGTGTGTGTGTGTGTGTGTGTGTGTGTGTGTGTGTGTGTGTGTGTGTGTGTGTGTGTGTGTGTGTGTGTGCGTGTGTGTGTGTATA
>Ga0157364_1001470_pt1 | contig 20100 bp, 9 predicted proteins | sample AttsexASBM2_FD_111476 | JGI IMG/M metagenome (GOLD analysis project Ga0157364, IMG submission 111476) | Fungus gardens microbial communities from leaf cutter ant in Ribeirão Preto, State of São Paulo, Brazil - Atta sexdens ASBM2 | ecosystem: Host-associated > Fungi > Mycelium > Unclassified ...
CGTGTGCGCAAACGAGTGTGCATACTTCTCATCGGAGGCTGCCTGGGCTATACGTGTGCGTGCGAACGTGCGTGCGTGCGTGCGCTCTTGTGCGCGCACGGGAGTGTGTAAGTGCGCGCGCGAGAGGGCACGATGATTTCGGAAAACACAGCGGCCTGTGCCGACCAATGGCAGCGCGTCTATTCGCCAGCCGGGCGACGACGATACGCAATGACGAAGAGAGAGGGAGAGAGATGGGAAGAAGGGAGAGAATGACCGGGAGGGATGACGGAAGTGGAGGAGAACGGACGGGGTTTCGCGACGAGTAATAATGAATGTTTGTTGCCGCCGGCTAAGCCTTCATTTTCGCTGCTTCAACCCGCGGATGAAGCTCCTCGCGCACGTCCACGTCGTCTTCCAACCCTTCATGAAACGATCGTGCGCCGATTCGTCCGGTTTTCTCATCTGAAATGCGAAGAGACGGCAGGGGGTAGCCGCTATAAATAAGAGAACCGGTTTAATTCCGGTGAGTTCCGGATTTCCAGGCTACGGGTCGACGGAAATGATTCCTACGATTATTCCTCGCGATAACATGACAGGCACATAACATGCATTCTTCATTTACTCATTTATTTTACTGTGATGGAAAATTGAAAAAAATTTAACGAGATTATGGAGGCTCCGAGATCTTTTGAATCCTTTACTGAGTCTTCTATTAATTCATGAAAATTATTAGCTGCAACGTTTATAAATATTTGATATAACCGGTATAAGACATGATTTTATCTACGATAGAATTAAGAAAATAAATATGTAAGATATATATATATATATATATAAACGGAAGCTGCATCAGTTACAAATGGAAGGTTTCCCGGAAACGATATAAATTTGCCTTTTAAGATATAAAATATTTCTTAATTCAACTTATTCTTTTAAATAAGATATTCAAATTGAATACTTTTTAATAACGTTTTATTTCTTCATTTTTGATTATCTAAAAGTTTAAGAAATAGAAATAAGGAAGATAAAGTACGTAATTATATCTTAGCATTCGCATAAGAGATCGCTGTTTTCTCATTTCTCGCGAGAAAACTAAGCAATGTAGAAAAGTAATGTAGAAAATAACTAAGACCGTGCATCTCTCTCTCTCTCTCTCTCTCTCTCTCTCTTTCTCTCTTTCTTTCTCTTGGGGAAAATTAAAATTATCAAGTTGGCGAAAAACGGCGCACGCGCGTAAGGAAAGGAAAGGGATTCCAACTTTCTCGAGGCGCGAAAAAAGGCGCGCGGAATTAGCAGAACTTTCTCCGCTTCTTTCTTTCACGATTTTCAAAACACGACGAAAACGGGAGGGAGATAGAAAGTAACGGCAGAGTTCAAGTTAAACATTGCGCAACCCGATAGTACTCTAAGAGCGCGAGAGGGATGTTCGCAGAAACGAGAGCGAACGAGGGAGAAACGAAGGTGCGACAAGGACATCGGGGTGAAACGAGGGAGGAGGAGGGAGAAAATGAGAACGGGAAAGGGATGGGGTTGAAAGGTGGAAAGAGAGGGCGAGATGGATGGTGGGGACGAGTGCTTTTCACGACGTTGGTACAGCTCGTAGGCGATAGTGCGGAGGGCAGCTCCGGGCGCGCACGCGCTTTTTCGAAAAATCAATAAAACGAAAAGCTTACCTAATGCTATGTTACTACGGGGGTAGACTCCGCCTTCATCTACTAGCTATAGATACGGGTCCGATCGCCGCCTAGATACTACCGCGACCCGACCAGATGACCATCTGTAGATGAACGCGACAGGGCTGTGCGCGAGCGCGCGCAGGATGCATCATTTCCATACTTAACTGGTACACGCGCGACAAAGTTCATTTCACGCCGATCAAGGAAAAAATGTTACCCACTCCCTTTCCCCGCGTATGTCACGTGGGAATTTTTCGCGTGTGCGTTCGACCACCATCCAATTTGGACTGATTGTTTAATTTCTCGCGTCAAGAAGAGGTATAGCATATCATGGTACAAATATTCTTGCCTGAATCATGTCTAATTAGTCTTACTAAGTAATTATTGTTTGAAGATACCGAACTCATTAATTTATCATAATGTCTGAGATTTATATTTATAGTTATTTACAGTAAAGTTATTGTTAACAAGAAAATATTGTAATTACAGTTTAACATCTTAGAAAAGTTTAATACTGTAAATATCAAATTGATTAGTGATTATTTATATATTTTGTGTATCATTTATTCAATGATTATAATTACTTATTTTGAATATTGAAAATACTAATAAATGTGCTTCTGATATTCAAAATAGATAATTGATTTAATATTAATTGATTTGATACTTACAGCATTGAATTTCTCTAAAGGACGTATTTTTTAAATGCGTTGCGTTTTCGTAGCTTTTTAAATGTATTTGATACTTTAATGTACGAATCATATTGTATGAATTATTCGATGCGCTAGCGATTAATGGTTTATGAGACGAGGTTAACATTCACCGATATTAAATGATATATCTTGGTATCGTTATAATTCCCTTAGGACATTGGAATCTCATATGTGCACATTAACGAGGTATTTCGTACACAGTGCTGTTCGCACAAAAGGTATATAAATGCCGCAAGACAATGAATAGTTAACCAGCCGGAAACAGGTGCAAATAATCGATTTCACAAACAATCTTAGCAACTTTAGAACATTCGCTTCTCAATTTCTCTGGCATTTGCCAGAAACCAAAGACTACAATTTTTCAACCTGTAAAAACTGTAATAGATAACGTTTCAGATTAAGATATGTATAAGAAAATAATAAAAATTATATTAGAAATAAACAATAAAACTTAATTAAAATTCTAGCGATGTCTTGTGAGAGGAGGATGCCAAGGATGTGATATTTCTAAAAAGATTTTAAATTATAAACTGATAAACAAGACCGTAACTACTCAAGCCACGAAGCGATCGTTGAGTGGCCGATTAACAAGCTTCGCGGTTTCCAAGGAGCAGCGAGATAAAACGACAAGAAAGAACGTTACAGACCCCACGATATCCTGCAAGCTCCTGTAAAATAGGGGCTTGCGAATGCGGCAAGCCATGATTAGATTGTGGCTTGTGTTCCAGGCGTCCGACTAGGTTCAGCACGTTAGCGAATTCGGTCCGTTGAGTGTTGACAAGTCCGCATCCTCCTCTCCCGGTGCCTTTAGCGCTAGCCGTGTAACTCTAACGAGCTTAGGGCACGTTGGCTCTCTGCTCGAGTGCATTATCTGAAACCGCGAGGTGTTCTTGGCCAGAGTGGATGCGTTTCCGGTGCCACGACGTGTTCGAATGGCATACCCGTTACATTATCAATGGTCAGGTATTGAGAACAGATCGATTCATGAGAAAATTCTTTCCGTTGAAAGCGTCTTTCCTCTCTTGCTTCTTGTAAAAATACTTTTTCCCCTTTTCCCCTTTAGATTTCTTGGATAGTACATACTTGATGCAACTGAAGTTCTTTTCTTACTAATTATTTTAATTTAAAAAAAATAGCATAATTATATGTATTGAGATTTATTGTATATACATAATGTTATTTAATTAAATCAATCATTTTTCAAAATAAAATAAAATAATCTTATGTCTATAAATGACTACAAATGATTAATAAAAAAAGATTTGAAAATAATAAATTTAACATATTATTACTAAGAGTATAGTAAAATTGTTTTCTTTCAAAAACGTGAAAAATAATAATTTCAAAATCCACCATCTAACTAATTTAAACAAGTCTATATCTATATTAATAAATTTATAACAATTTAATAGTTATTATTTAACCGCAATTTTGACACTTCTTATTTTTAATTTATGTAATAGTTATTATGTTTGAATAAAAAAAAAGATTTCGCAAAATTTTATCTACATATATATTATCTGTCTATGTCTAGCTCTTATCTATTTCGTTCCTATCTACATGTTGTCATTTCTTTTGCGAGCATCATTTTTTTACAGAACCACGTGATAGTGCAACGATAGCTCCCTTGCATCTCTTTTTTTTTATCTGTAAATGAATATTTCCTTGTGCCGACAGTGGTGAAATTATACAAACGGGATTCCTCCCATGGTTCAAATCGAGTCACGGCAATATCGTTACTTTTTACTATCTTCATGGCCAATAAACATAACCGTTTTCGTAACTGCTAACCCGGAATAGCTGTCTCTGCGAAAACAAATCGAAAAATATATCTGACGGTTGTCATATAAGGCCGAGGAAAATCAGCCATTGGTGAAATTTTTTTAATTAATAGATATAAAGCGCCGGAGTTATACATGTACGTTCTGCGATGCAACGCAATCACGTCCACTGAAACAATAATGGTATTTATATAAAATTCGTGCGTATCTATAAGTGTATAAATTCATAGAAGAATGTGATATTTTTGCGATTTACTAGTAATTTATTACGTACACAACAAAATACAATTTTACAAAAATAAAATTTCTTAAAAGCATATATCCATTATTTATGATAATATTTATTTATATTGTCTATCAAATCAGAGCTATTGTCTGTCAGATCAAGAATTTCTTCGCTTCATCATGTCAACTTTGACTTAAATAATTTACGAAGTCATGATTATGCGTGCGAATGTGACTGGGCGGAACGCGAGCTTCGGCTAAGTATCACGGTAGAAAACCCCGAAAACCCGGTCATTAATTGTCTTAGACGTTTAAGCGATGTAAACACTGGAGGTCGCGAAAGGGAAAGCCCCTGGGTAAAAGCTTTAGCAAAAGTACGAGTATCGTTAGCGGAAGTTTTTCCACATAACGACGCGGCTCGCCGGCAGTTTTCACAATTTTGCGGAGACTGTACTGCGGGGGTAACCCTTCAAGTATAAACCACCCCCTACGGTAACCATGGCAACACGGACGTGGTATTCCTACCCGGCAACTCGCCCCGTTCCTACCTCCTCTTCCAACGTCCTTCTACCCTTCACCCCCTACTCCAGTCTCTTGCCTCTCACCCTCCATCACCAATACCCAAGCCTCCACCCTAAAAACAAGAGTGTAGTTGCCGGATCACGTGGTTCCGCCGCTCTCAAGGGGTGGGAGGTCGAAGGGAAGTGAGGATAGAGCCAGAATAGGATAGAAGGGGTAGTTCCTAATTGCACCGGGTGGGTGAGACACTAGAGGGGCTCCAGAATTGATGCAGGAATTTTGAGGCTAGGTACTAACTCGCTCTCGCTTCCTCTTTCCTCTTTACCTCAACCTTTCCCTCCTTCTCCCAGTCTCTTTCTCTATCTTTGTTCGCTCACTCTCCATCATTCTCCTCTCCTCTTCCCTGCTGCGAACACCTATCTCTCGCCGGTTGCTCTCCCTCGAGTGAGTCCAGAGAAGCTAGTAGGGGTTGGTCCCCTAGACTGAAAAATGCTGCGGTATACCGGCCGGACATGGGGGTCCTTTTCGAAATCCTCCCGAAACTGTAATGAGAAACTCACTCGCCGATTTTCAACCGAGCTCTCGGCCCACTGAGAATCGCCGAAATGACCACGACGGTCCGGTCGTAATTCTATTTGCCATGCACCGTACTTAACTTCCAAGCTCCTCGCTTTTTTCCCATAACTTAGATTGAACTGGTTGATACTTAAACGGCTGTGACCCTTCCATCTGCAATACGAAGCGTTCAACAAGAAGTTTCTATACATCATCGATTCTTTCACAAAATTCTCTTTCTACGATGTTAGAATAAATTTTATATTTCTAAATGTCTTCAGTAATAAAGAAACAATTAATGTGTTATTGAAATTATGAATGAAATTTATTTATACATAGCAATAAAAAAAATTAAGAATTTTTTCATATAGATCTTATCTTAACCTTTCATCTTTTTCTCATTGAAAATACAAAGAATATCGAGCAAAATTTTTTACAGTTTTCTGTATTTTTTTCATTTTAAAATTTTTAAATTTTTTTTTTACATTAGAAACCTTCAGAGAATCCTGGGCTCCGCCCTGAAAGTCGAGAGCGAACGAGTCCCTCTTCGGCTGCCCGGCCAACGAAGAGGATAGTTTGCATACGTGGTGCAGCGGAGAGGGTGGCAGCCGGACACAGCCCTCCGATCAATGAAGGCGAAGCGCGCGCAGCCCCTCCGGTTTTTTGAAAATCTGCCCGCCAACCTGGTACTGCCCCTTGTTTATCCCCTCCGCAGTGTCTACATCTGAACCGCATACCAAGATGGGGAAACGTAGTGACGCCGTGAATACACCATTTTGCTGTCGACTTGTTCGATTCACCTAGCATCGCCATTTTGCCCAAAAAAGCTCCTCTCAACAACAAAATTTGTCGATGCATCATCGATGATGCATCGAGATAAAGAAATATATAATGATATTATTAGTTCAATTCCTTTACATGAGCGTGAAAAAAACTTCTTTAAAAAAATGATTCAACTTTGATATTCCCGCGCGCAAAAAGAATTGCACAGAGCCGCCCTCTCGCTTTTTACAAGCGCGATCTGCACGCGAAAGGGATACAAAAAAATAAAAAAAGATTCTTTGTCGTAAAGAGGAAACTGGTGCCATCTACTGGCATTTTTTGCACAAGCTATTCTTCACCCTTCATCCCTTGCGTGCATTCGTCGAGCAAGGGTACGTATGAGTTCACGAACCCCCAGTAAGATGGCGCCACTAAACAAATTCTATTTAAAAAAATTATTTGCATTATTTTTTTAATATTTTACCACTTAAATTAATTGCTTGCCTTCTCAAAAATAATATTTAAATATTAACCGACAAATCGCTATAATTTGATATAATATTAAATCATAAAATTAAATTATAGTATTATTTTTTATCGAATTCTTTTATTCTTAACAAAAACTTAAAGAAAAATCTTTAAAAAAATTATTTTGGCGTATTTTTAGTCATGCTTTTTAAATTTTTAATATTTCTCCAATAAAAGTGATGAATAAATAAAATGAATATATTATATAAAATATAAATATCATATAATAACGTCCTATAATAAAATTTCGTATAACCAAATAAACTGTTTTTAAGAAACCTAATCACCTTGTTATATTTTAATATTTTCCAATATCCACACAATGTTATATTTATGAAACTTCTTGTTATTATTTTATTTATAAAACTTTACGTTTAATTATTGGACATTATACATATTAGTGTTATATGTGTATCGATTCCTTCGGCACATTAATCAAATTAGTCCTTACCATGTAACTTCCATTTGATGTGCACAACTTGTTCATTCTATGTACCTACTGCATGTGAACTTTGAATTAGACATCATTAGGTAAATCTAAAATTCAAACGTAGATTGTGTATTTTGTTTGAAATTTACGAAATATATATTATATATTATATATCGAATGTTGTGTCAAAACATTCATAAAATAAGCATTATATTTTTTTTATAAAATAATTTATACGCACATAATTTATAAACGCAATTATATTACATCATTATATTTTCTATTTTCTATTAAATATATATGATATTTTATTTTGAAAGTTGTTCTTTATCAATATCAAATAAAAAACTAATTATGCTTAATGCATGTGTATCTCAACACGTTAAGTAATATGAACTATGACTATGCAATTTTTGAATATTAAAATTTTTTACTTTGATATTACTGTGTACACCGATACCAAAAGATCTACATTAGGAAAATTAATATGAAAAGGTCTTTTGTCAATAAAGAAGAGAGATCATCTTTCATGACTGCAACGAGGTGCACAATCTCGAAACCCAGCTGATGGAAGGTCGAGGGTTGGCGCATATGCACGACACTCGTTTCCCGTTCGTAGTTCCTATAGTTGCGTTCTTGTCCGGGTTTCGAGAGGACGCGGTAGTCACGCGATAATAAATTATTCGAGATAGATGATGTTGCCACGCCACAACGGGTCTGGGCTTGCTCTCTGCTCCTGCAGTGTTCTGCAACCGGGTATTTATGCCGAGTCTGGCCGCCATGCTTCATACCACCGGGATAGCAACCCCCCTGAGTTATGTCGACCGCGTTGGTCTTGATAGATTTTACAATTTACGATCGCGGCGTACACGCGTCGCCGAAATATCAAGCTGTCGCGAACTTCTCCGTCGACGACTTCGCGTTTTCGACAACCGTGCCTTTCACCGTCGAGGCAAAGTGCACGATACACTTTGCATTCTCAGACACACGATATCAATTCGAATGTCAATTTGTGTGACTTTACAGCGATTATTCTTGCACATACACAAAGCCTCACAATCTTTCAGATCTACATTATTGTGTAACAATATACATATATTTGAACTTTAATAATTGTAAATTATACTAATTATAAGCAAATATATTTGAAAAGATGTTTCATTTCTTCAGTCATTTAAGAATTAAGCATTCATCACTCACTGTGATCGTGCATGTCAAATTTCGTAGAATTTGTCAAAAATAAATCACGTGCAATGAAAATTAATCTTTTAAATCTCAAAATAATTGTTAATTGATTAAAATTTGAGACGTGTTTTAGAACGAGCTGTAGACTAGTATCAGAGGAGCGCTCATCATCAAGCGTACGAGTTAGTTTTATGGTCCTACAAAGATAAACCTCTGGCTGTTACCACCCCGTCGTATTATCTCTGGGTGCTAGGTGGAAACACACTATACGCTGATATCGCACTGGACTAGACCGCCATTTCATAAGCTTTCACATCATTTTACCCGGATACTAACCACCGTCGGCTGATGTTCCTCACCCTTGAATCTCTTCCGATGCGTCGCAAAGTACCAAGTCAGCCGGATGGAATAAATGCAGGTGAAACGCGATCGATTAGAAAGAGGATATCTTTATTTTCCATTCAATTTAGGGATGTGCATTAAGGGAGCGACGATCTCTTTAATATAATCACATGTAATTAAAGTATTAATAGTAATTATATATAAAACTTGATCCAAATCTATAAACTTTAACTTATATCATAAATTAATGACTATATAAATATATTATCCTGAATCATTCAAATTAATTTAGCTTATTTTAATGTAATACAAATAAATACTTATGTACCAATAAAAATCTCTAATACATATTGAGTAATATATATATATTAATTTTTTGCATGTTTCTTATACATCTATTTTCGCGCAGTGATAAGCTGAATAAGCTAACTAATATAAAATTAACGCTTATTCTCTTTATTACAATTTATTATTATATAATTGCTTATCTATTTCTCAAATTATCTTACCTTTGCATTAAAAAAATTTTTTAATCGGCATTATGTTATTTGTTGATATCTGAAAAAAGAAATATGAATTAGTAATAAATGAATTAGTAATAAAATTACGACAGTTTATAATTAATATCTAATAATTTTCTGCATATTTATACGTCATATATGTCTTCTATTGTTGTATTCACTCAATTTTTCTTTTCGATATTGTCATTTTTAGATAAACAATAATTTTGTAATTATTTACAACTTTTCTTATAATTAATTATAAATTGGCGAAATTTTTTTAAATCTGTGTTATTAAATATCATAGATGTTTGTATTTAATATATTGCAAACTAAAAATAGTAAATTTTTTCTTCATGCAAGTTTCGATAAGGAATAATTTTCAGCCGTGTCTAACTATCTCTATATACATGTCTGATTCTACCAGAGGTTTAAACCGGCTGCTCCACCGACTACGACCCCAATTGAAAAGTCTCCTCGGCGCGGACTCTCGCGATGAAATACTAACGCAATTAAATGCCGCCGACGAGCCTAGACCGGATATTGGCACTTCTCGGCCGCGCAATGGTATTACCCTTCTGCCTTTCGACGCAAACACGACGATGTGTCTCGGCCATCCTCACCCCACGACCGTTGCTGGTATCGTAGCTGCCACAATTGTCATACCTCCACGCAGTCCTCCCATTTTACCCATCCCCATTTCGTATAACACGGTACAAAGGAAGTGCCTGGAAATCGTCCAATATCGAGTGAAGTTTTCGAAATCCTCGATATCACTTTCTAGTCGTCATGGATTGCGCGATGACGCGGAGATCCAGAAAGGGCTAACAGTGATGGCAGTCCCGGATCGCAGAGGGTACGACCCGATTAAGCGACGACATCCTACGACGCTCGACACTCTCCGCACGTACGACGAGAACTCCCGCAGCTGCTCGGGATTCCATTCGCGCCAATTTCGGAAGACCGATGAAGACGGAGGGTAGCTTTGGCATGTAGCGTAAGAAGTCGATTATCAGCCGGCTCGCAAAATACGTGCCACAAGCGACGCTATTACGAATACGAGCGACGCTATTACAAAACATATCATCCATTTTGTCAAATCCATACAAATTTTACAATAAATTTTAAGATATTATATATCAAGTGTCATGTTTTTCACTGAAAAACTGGCGGTTGTTCAATTTACAAAAATTAGTTTATATTTTTTAATAAATAACATGACTCAGATGATTATTCAAGAAGTAAAAAATAGAATTTTCCTTACATTTCTTTTGTATATGCAACATATCATACTTCTCATGATGGATCACAAATTTACGTATATCCATTTAAAGGGTTAAGAGCCAAGTTTCCTCAATTTCTAGTAAAAGCTGGCTGGGATATTGTCGCGAGGATAGAAAGTATGGGTGGAAACGACGAGTGTCGTGAGGGACGATAGGAAGGAGAGATGGACCGAATTTGTCAGGCTAACAAGGTGTTAGCTTCTCGCCGCGGCGCGCCTCGACATCTGTAATGCTCAAAGTTAATTTCAGCCGCTTCGAGGGCGCAACATCGACCGTTCGTCCGCAAGAGGTAAGCATGAACAAGATTCTTCATTTAAAACTTCTAAAGAATGTTTTCTAGATATCCTGATGTTACAAAAAATGCATTAAAAATTATCTTTTAAACTTGCAAAAAGAATATATGCAAAATATAAATCATATTAAAACAGATTAAACAATATAGTATTATTTATCACATTCTTCTTTATTCGAAATTTGTTTAATTATAAAAGTATTTAAAAAGAAACAGAAATTAGAATATTAGAATATTTTAAAAATAATGTACGATTAAAAAAAAATTGTAAGAAGCAATATATAATAGATTTCCATATTTCATGCGATATTGAAAGAATAGTAAAACTCGATTATTTAAAACAATATATTATAGGGACGAAAAAAAATCCATTGATATTAGAGGATGAATTTTATATTTTAGATGATTCATAGATAAATGTCTCATTTTCTAGGAAATCCATTGTTTCAACAAAGTTGCCTCCAGTTGCGAACTGAGAAATGATCACAGTACGAGGTTAACAAAGTCGATGGAAATTGGAAGCGTCACCTATCTTGTCGTCACTACGACCGAAGCCGGGCATCGTACGTGCACGTAAAAGGGTTGGCGACGACGGAAGGGAATGGAGTTGGGTGCCGAGCGAGAGATGGAAGAGGAAGAGAGGAGGAGGTAGCGGTTTGGCGAGGACACCGGGTGGAGTCGACGGCGTTGCCCAGCATCGACCAGAATATTATGGACTTATCAAGCCATCCTAATAGTCTCATCAGGATGCAAGCCTGCAGATCTCATCATCCTCGGCGTCCCTGGACCACGTAGGAACGAGCGAGCAATGGCGTTTCCTGGCATAGATAGCGTTATAGGAAGTAATAGCGGACTGGTATGATTACATGCTGTCCTAAGGTATGGATGACTTCGACGGATGTCAACTCTTAGTCGAAAGTCAAGACTTACATTACATCTCCTTCTTTCGTCGCTATACTGGTAACAGACGTTCTCGCACTGAAGATGGCACTGAAACTTCATTTATTCCAAAGTGAGCAAATTTAAAGTAAATTATGATGAACTTTAGCGGATACAATATTTGTAAAACCAGAAGAAATATTTCTCAATTATCGTTTTAGCGACAAGTTTATAAGTATATTGCATAATTTAATAAAATTGTAAGTCTAAAACCTTACTATTTTTCTATGCTAATAATTTCAGAAAATTACTTACTTTGTTTCTGATATTTTTAATTATTTACATACATTTGTTATTTTAAAAAAATTTTTTATCTTTAAATATATTATTCTTGTATCTAGTATTATTGTTTTCTGACGCATTCGAAATTAATGGATAATGCATTTTATTTGAGAGATCATAAATTATCAAAAAGGCAGCACAAAACAAATTAGTACTGCGACCAGTTTGCAACCCTCGCTACCACATATTGCATACCGTGTACGCGCAAGCACGAGGAATTACATAGTTTTGGGATATATATTGTTGTTTAGTATGGTTTAGAATTTCCATAGATAACGGAGAATTATAACGGAGGCCGCTGTCGCGAGACCGAGAAATCGTGCGCCGTATAGGTATGCATATACTTGCACATGAACACATAGAAACTGCTTCTTTCTTTCAAATTAATTCACAAATCGAAAAGGAGAGAATCCATACCTGAAGCATTGCTGTAGTCATATTAATTCATTGCCTCTCTATCTCAGTTAAAAAAAACTCAAATTGCTCAAAGAATCTTATTGAAGACGAAAGATCGAAAAAGAAATTTAAAAGATTTCATATATGTAAAATTTTTAACAGATAGAAACATCAAGAATTCCATAAGCATATAATCCAAAATATAATTTGCATTGAATCTACCGACGCAGGTTATCAATCATTAATCATCGTTCTTATAAATAGCAGAAGATAGTATACGTCGCCTAAGTAAGTAGCATAAATTGCGGCGGAAGTACAGCGGATCTGATAAGCTCGCGCTAAATTGCGCGAGTACCGCCTGACCTCCTCATCTTCCCGCCAGCTCCCTGACCCTCCTGAGCCGCAACTAATAACTCGGTTTTTTCTTTAACGACGAACTACAAACTAATCTACGGCACACGCGCGCTGTCGCTCGGCGGATATACTATTGGCGACCCTAAACCGTCATTCGTGCTCTTTCTTCCTCCGTTGTGCATTCCTGCGAGTCTCTTTTGAGGCTACGGATACGAGCGGGCGAGAGTCATGACGACGTAAAAATGGTACAACATTGGCGGTCGACCGGGACCGAGTAACCTACATTCTTTCGGTCGAGCCGTGGACCACACTTGATCGTTCCATGTACCCGTGAGAGAAGGTTAGGTTTAAGCAACTCTGTGGAAGTTGCGGGCAGGGTCGGTTGGCCCGAGGGCGGCGGCAACTATTATAAACTGTAGCACCTCGAACTACCGCCTCCAGCTTTCCTTCTCTAACACCGGACGGGCCGCCACCCTTCTTCGCCCGACCGCCCCTCGCCACCGCCCTTTACCTTGCTTCTACCTCGAATCCAACACCGTTCCCCACACCCACCGCCGCCTTCACCGCCGCCTTCACCGCCGCCTTTACCGCCACCGCCGCCGTCGCTCTGCGCCAACCACCCCTCGCCCCCGACTCCAAATAACCCAGGAAGCCCCCTGCCGAACTAACCCGCACCCCGGAACTCTCCCGGTTTCTCTCCTACGCCGTATCCTCTAATCAATCAACCCCCAGGCATCTCGGCCGGTCTGCACCGGGGATCGCGGCTTTCCAGTCTTCACAGAAACGTCTCTCTATCTCGAAAGACGAAAGCATCAGCCGAACCCGTGGGTAACCCTGTTGCTGCACAGTCCGCTGCAAACGGCTGTGTGCGCACACATGCGGCCACGTAGGCATGCATTCATCGCACGACGTGGAATCTCCAACTCTGCGGCAAGCAAGATCGAAAGGTTTCGGGCAAACCTCCGATCGACCTACTTGCCGGACGTTCCTGATTAGCGTCTTGTCTATTGATTAATGCTCGTTGATTAATGTGAAGCCGTCGTCGGGACGGCTCTCAAAGGCTTCTATGTTTAATCTGTGTCTAGTAAGGTATAAATTATTTACGCTCGAACGGCCAAACTGGTCAGTTTGACCGCTAAATACTTGTTTCCCACATCAATCATTGAAGCATGTATTTTTATAAATTTTTTAATTATCGTTAGTAATGAAAAGCATAACAGGAAATATTTCGCCATATTTTCCTCGGAGTTGAAATCGTATTCTATTTTATTTACAAACAGAAACTGCGATAAATAGATATCTATTTCTCGTAAGGAATGCTTAATAATAACTCGCTTGTTCATTCGATCGAGTAACTTATATCGTCATATGACATGATTATCGATTATGACAGATTATCTATAACTCTTTCCCATAATCCAAATTATAAAGAACCAAGAAAGCACTTTGGCATTTAGCCATCTCGAAGATGAACGTGATTCTTCATGCCAGGTACAATGGAGTTAATAGGTAATTATCGCGGTACGATTTTGCCCGACAACCATTCCCGTTCATTTCCTCGATATCTTCGGACAAGCTGCCGCCGCGTTTCGCTGTCTCCACCGTTTGGTTCCGACCGTGAATCGCTCTCCAATATCTGCCGTTTTCTCCCATCGATTTAGTCATACAGGCTTTGGCGTAACTATACGCGCGAGAGGAAATGGAGTAATTATAAGGAAATAACGGGCGTTGTCTGCGTGGTGGGCATTGAGACCTTGGGGAGGCTTTTGCTTCCCTTCGATAAACCGCGGATTCTCCAATGTGAGAATCCCAATACTGTGCGAGATTATCGACATATTATAATGTATCGTTATTTGTATTATATAATGCTACAATATATATTTCTAGCGTTTTACTTTGATTCGATTTTATCGCCGTAAATACGCATTTTATATAAATCGTGCCGATTATCAATGTGATCACGTTTGAACATCTTATGGACAAGAATAAAATGAAAGAAGATAGATATAAGAAACATGGAACGATAAGTAGAAAAGGATGTAGGAGAGTACCGAGGTGAAAAGTAATTCTCGATAGAATAAATCGTGTATCTCAATTAATTCCTCTAGACGAAAACGTCGGGGACGGAGCTACGCCGCACGTTGATCGCACTTTCTAATTACAGGAGCCAAACCGCGGACATTTATTTAACAACGCTCGACGCTCGTGAAGTCAACGCGACGTCTCTCGCAGAGAGACGTTAATTCGTTAACGTTTAATTGCGCAACTTGGCTATTCTCCGCTGTCTCCCCCTGATCTAGCACTCACGCGCGAAGCTGCGTAAACAACGCATTGCATGCGTGTACTTGCGTGGAATTAACCGACGGGCCAATACCTCTCGCAGTGGTCCCGGGGATACGCAATGCAATTAATATAATTACTTTCGATTATACGGGAAGAAGAGCGAGAGGGGTGAGAAAGAGAAAGAGAACTGTCTCTCTCTCTCTCTCTCTCTCTCTCTCTCCTCTCTCCTCGTTTTCCAAGCTATCGCGTCGACTTGCACGAGATTGCGTGCTTCGCACGCGGACACGTATGTGTGCATACTCAACATTTTACCTTCGTTTCAGCGACTCGATCTTTTGACTTTACTGCGTCAGCAAGAATAAAGAATATTGCTAGTAGAAAAGCTTCGCCTACACAGATGTATCTCAGTGAATAATTCATCAAAGAATGTTATTTGTTTACTTGTTTGTACTAATAAAATATTAGAGTTTATTTTATAATAAAAATCTTCTCCGTATTTTTCTCAGTGCTTCACCGATATGTTAATATTATTAATATGTTTCTTTATTTAAATAATATTAAAAAATTTTACATTGGAATATTATAGCTTAATTATTTTTTTTTTCGATATATAAATTATATTGAAAAAAATAATAATTAAATTGATAACTTAATTGAGAACGTTGAATTGAACGTAGTTCCAACATAATGTGCGCCACATCGCTATTTTCTGTTTAAGATTGCTTTTGTGATGTAAAATATATATTGACCTTTACTCGAGATCACTGTTGTACGACCTTTGTCATTTCTTTACGTACATGAATAACTCAAGGTAAGCCTTAAGGTTTACCCTTTGTGCTAAGTTTATTTCTACCGCAAACTTACTTAATGCGAGTCTAATCATACTCGGTATTTAACTGTTCAAATTCTAATATATATTTCACGACGGAAATGAATTTAATTGTTCTAGTGCAACCAGTTTGCGCTATCAATATTCAATTGGCACGTGGCTACAAAGAATTATCGCTCAAATGGTGCATCTGAAATATGTAACAGGACGAGGGATGCCCTTCGCGTTCAACCAAAAGTGAATCCTGCTCCGTGCACGCTCACGCGAGAACAACCACACTCGTGAGTTTACCAGAACGAAACTACATGCGTGGTCTAGATGTATGCAATTTTGACTAGATTAACGCTGCATTATTCAGCTAATTAACTGCTAGGAACCGGCCCAGCCCGCTGTTTTCGGTATCCCCCGTGGAAACAACATCGTTTGTCTTGCACTTCTACTCGCTCGGCACTGTCGCAGATATAGGCTTTTTGCATTATTGGTCTTTCAAACTTGTCTGTTACATTTACTAAATAACTCCATACTGAAGAATTGCTAATTTTCGTTTCAAGATTTTTAAATATATTTAAAGATTTGCGAATAATTTCAATATCAATTAAAAATTAATGATAAAATATATCATGTTTGTACATCAATAAAAAGGGAACGCATACGAATTTAAGATGCATACTATTTGTTGAAATCACATTAATATTAACAATAAGACATAGTAATCAGTTATTTCCAAAAATATGACGGCTTTGCCGTCAAACAATAGAGGAAATATTCTGAAACTAAAAGAAGTTTACAGATGTATGAGAAACTAACCGAGGAATAGAAATCTATATTCAACCTGCCATCCGCTTTTCGTATTGATTTGAAGAGCAGCGAAGCACGAACGAGCTATTTCGAGTTTGGCAATCATGTTCAACGTTGCGACCGCCATCTTCTTCGGAAACACTACGCGATATTGCAGTGACGTTCGGCGTTCCTCTCAAGCGCGAGCTCTCTAAACTTTGGTCGAATCGAGGAGATGGCAAAGGAGGATAAGAGGAGGGAAACGGGAAAGGGGAGCGCGGCCGCAGAGAAACGGGAAAGGCGATGCTGGAAATGGGAGAATGGCTGAATATTCCTCGAGGACGAGCACTCCGTCGGTAGCGGCAACGGTCGAATCTAGGCGTAGCCGATCCAGAAACCAGAAACCAGAAACCAGGTATAGCTTTAATACAGAACTATCTTGATGCCGCATGGATGGACATGCAAGGTGCCTTTGCCGCTAGTGTATGCAGTTTGCAAAATCATATTTATCTCGACCTCATTCCCCTGTCGACGAAATCGCGAAGTGAACGCTAATTATAATAAAACGGCAGCAGCTTTAAATTTAACAACAGTCACAGTAAAAAAATAGTATAACTATTGAAGACCTTTTGAAGTAATTACGATTCGCCTATTCATCTTCATTCGCACGAAAGAATATATTGTAGTCATTTAATACAAAATGTGATCGTTCAATTCCCGGTATTATCTATTTATCATTCACGTTCAGTGTCAATGTGAGATAAAAATTATATGACCACATTTAGCGCTAAATGCGCCGTGAGAATATGGATCGTCGCGTTCATTATTAGTATAGTAGAGCTCGAGCTGCGCATATCTCCCTTTTTAAAGATGACCTTCGTAAAAACTCATCTTACTTGCTTTATACGGAGATAACAGGTGCTAGAGTCTCAAATTTCTCGCACTCTTTCTAGGAAAATAGCCTCCGATAAAAATATCTTCTTTTTTATGCTACAATCTACAATAATAAAAACTTAAATATTAAAATGTTATATATTTATAAGTTTATTCTATAATATCAATATATTTGAAAAAGTTAATTTTAGTGCAACTTTTACATACTTTTTTTTTATAAAGTATAATAATTAAATTGTTTATCTTAAGTTTCAGTCATTGAACAAAAGTTAATAATATTCCATATATTTTTAGAATTTTTTTGCTACTTATTTTATCGATTTGATGAAGAAAGCCTTAACTTAAAATTCAAACAGTAATTGATCTAATAATAGTGGTTGATTCTTTGAAAGAAATATAGTTATAGAAAAAAATCTACGATGAGCATAATGTGAATTATCTCTGAATATTATCCTAAAACAAGACAATAACGCATATTGTTCCAGATGTGTCTAGAGATCTCGCAAATGGGCATCTCGAGTTATCGGTAGCTGAATGTCGGCGGTGGTGGCGGCGATCCGATTGGCGTCGCGAGTAAGTTCAAATGCAAAGGTATGCGAAGGTATACGAGACCAACGCAGGCATTTCGCCTCTGGAGAGCCCCACGGCTACCCTCGAGCAAGTAGCGCGATCGCGTTATGCCACAGACTGAAACTATCGTTTGCGTAGATGTGTGCGAGTATGCATGAAGACTCTGCACCGCACTATCCCTCCTTGGCCCGCGAAACCCCCCCAAGTCCTCCCTCACTGAGCCACCCACGACCTCCTTCCTCCTCCTTCTCTTCCTCCTCCTTCTCTACGAAGCCCCGCGGCCACCCCCTGTCCGCCGTTCACCCTTCCTTATTGCAAGTTCCACGGTCCGTGCATTAAACTATGGAGTTGCCCAGGCATCGACCCAACCCAACCCGCCCACCCACCATCTGGATATGCGGCCCGCGCGCATATACGCTATGTACATTTCTAATCAAGCGATATTGTAACTGCGGTCTAACCTCCAAACACCACGGCCTCCACTACCGGCAACCACCCCTCCGTCCCTGTTTTCCACTCCGATCTTCTCTCTCAGTCGTTCCCACCGGTCGACCTTCCCCTCTTTCCTCTGCCACCCTCATTCGGAGTTTCATTCGAGTCCTCTCCTTCGTACACTATCGCGTTCGTATTAAATTGCCGACTTGCAATCGTCGCTATCCACCACGCGGTTCTCCCCTGGGCGGGTGAGAGAGGAAGAAGGCGATTGACTCTGCGGGATACAGTCACATGGTCACAGGAGTCACAAAGACCATGCACAGTATTTCGAACTGGTTCAATATTGGAAAGTGAAAAAGGAACTGCAAATTGTTACTGTATATTTATACTATTTTATAGGCATTTAAAAGAAAACGCGAGTATAAATCTTCATTGATTCATAACATAATAATGGTTAATTAGATGCTTATAACTTTTCTTTAATGTATCAAGATTCTAGTTTATATTTAAAAAATCGTGTAGTATGTGCTCTGAGCGCAAACAAAATAATATTTTTTTGTTTTTAAAATTGCATGGAAGTTACATCTACATGTATTTAATATCTAAATATATCTACATAACAGACTGAAACACTTCCATAGAAAGTAAATGCTAAGCTAATATATTTATATACTCATTTATACTCATATGATACATATTTATATACTCAAGATTAACGCTATTAATCATACTGATGTTGATTTGAATGGCGTGATGCCTTTCAACGTACGGAGTTATAGTTAAATGTCTTCATGCCTCCTCCGCACATGGCGCGAAATTCATGGAAAATCAGCGGTCTCCGTAATCGCCGTTCGCAAACCACGCAAATATGGCTGGAGTCTCGTGACTACTATTGACTAGAAATGGAATTTATACCCGATCGTAATTGAAGTTACCAGAACCCCGTAACCGTGGAATAAGTTTCCATCGGGTGCAATAAATACATATATTGCATGATATATTGATATTAACATCAATACAACCTGTATCATCTGAGTCATCGTTATTAAACTAATGCCGTACTAACAAAGTCGATTTAATGATACGGAGAAAAACAAAAAGAAATCTCAAATTGCTGCATAATACTAAGTACACATTTGCATCGTAACGGTACGTGTAGGCATTGGGTTTAATTGCACGCATGAAATAACTGCCACTTCCACCGAGACGATACGGGATTTCATTTTACGGAAAATTCCGGCGTTGAGGGTAAACTCCATTTCGCGCCAAGTTATTTGACGCTCGATTAATGATACGTACATTACGTCCCTAAACTGTCTGCTTGAGCCTTTAGTTGCTTAAACACCGATGTGTAGTAATACGATTTTGCAAACGATAGATCCGTATAATCCTCCAGAAATCATAACATGGAGAAGAGAAGAAACGAGATGAAAATTTAATAGGGATATAGCGCGACCATTCGACCTTTATTAACAACCTCTTTCACTTTGTTGCTTTAGAATTAAATATTTTATAAACTATAGAAAATATGTATCCTGATTTTGTCAAACATCTCGTCGCAATTATTA
>Ga0157364_1001472_pt1 | contig 20094 bp, 15 predicted proteins | sample AttsexASBM2_FD_111476 | JGI IMG/M metagenome (GOLD analysis project Ga0157364, IMG submission 111476) | Fungus gardens microbial communities from leaf cutter ant in Ribeirão Preto, State of São Paulo, Brazil - Atta sexdens ASBM2 | ecosystem: Host-associated > Fungi > Mycelium > Unclassified ...
CGTTATCATGGTGCAAAATTCACGAGTTGTTTGCCCACAAATCCTTTCTTTTTTGGCGAACTGCTTCACGCAAACGTCTCATAACGCCCAAATAATACTCCTTATTAACTGTCTGACCTTCTGACAAAAATTTGTGATGTACAATACCGTTGTAATTCATGAAATCCTCGACGGATTCACGACCACTTTTGAAGCGTTCATGCCACTTATAAACGGCTGTTTTCTTTAGAGTATCACTGCCAAAACAGTGTCCCAACATTTCCAAGGTTTTCACACCATTGAATCCATTTTTAACGCAAAATTTAATACAAACTCGTTGTTACAAATTCAACTCTATTTTTAAAACTGTAAAAAATCGAAAATACGTGCAGAGCTAGATGTATTCAAGACGGTGTAACTTTTATAAATGTCAAGCTATGGTGATAAAATTTGGTGGGAATGTCAATGATAGATGTGGCAACCTAACCAAAAAAACAGAACTCAAATCAGTTGACTCAGAGCATCACCTGGTGGTAATTTCGGGAACTTTTTGATCAAGGTATTGTTGAAAAATTATAATTTTTTTCTCTGTTCAAGCAGAACAACAAGTCATTATGATATCAAAATGATGTCAAAATGACTCCAAAATGATCACTAAAAGTCATTTTTAAATCATTTCCAGTTCATTTTGATATCATTTTGACGTTATTGTTCTGCTTGGTTGCAGTCATCTGCATTTCTATTGACAGTTAAACTCGGATGATATTAAAATCACAGTTTTTAAAATCGAGTATTATTAAGTTTTAAACATATAAATGTCTACGAAACTAATAATCATGAAATTAGTATCATATTTATTAATTTCTTACTCAGGTCCGGTTACTAATGTTTGATTTTATGCGAGATTTAAAATTCTATCTCGTTTTAAAACTGAAAAAAGAACAAAGCAACAAAGAGTTTTAAACCTCGCTTAAAATTAAAGTAACGTTGGTGTAACCGGATCTTAATGATTTAAATTTTAAGCACGCGAATTTTCATAAGCGTCGACCGTCTTTAATAGTATCTCGTCAATGAATGCGTCCATTGATTTTTAAATCTTTGATTATCCATAGTGGAAATTCCACTATGTGATAACGATTCTTATTGGTTCTCCGCGCGAATTAGCTGTTTTGTCGTGTTCCGTTCTCATTCAAAATGTTGATGTTTATAGTCCTACTATTTCCGCTGATTCTTTTTGTTGTGCGTAAATTCTACCTAAACAAATTCAAATCCGGCAATAATGTTTGCGTGTTGGTACTTGGTGACATTGGTAGAAGTCCGCGAATGCAATATCATGCGATTTCCTTCGCCCGAGAAGGTTTCACTGTGGATGTTATAGGTTATCCCGGCTCATCACCGATTAGGGAGATCAGTGAAAATGCGCGCATACAGATTCACTATCTGCGACTGCCTCCTGAGTTACGAAATAGTACGAATTGGATATTATTATCTTTTTACAGATTTCCTCATGATCCTTTTTATATAATTTATGTTTTAATCTGTTTTTCAACCTTTTTATATTTGGTTATAGATTTTTATAACAATTGCATTCTTGTTATTATTTCAGAATTGCCACGTTTTTTTTGTTACATAATAAAAGTGATATGGCAAACGGCTGATCTTTTATGGTTATTGCTTCGTAAACGCCTATCAGATTCAGTAATAATACAGAATCCACCTGCAATACCAACCATTCCAATATGCTGGTTTTATTGTGTTCTAACAGAGGCACAATTTACTATTGATTGGCATAATTATGCCCATTCAATCATGGCATTGAGTTTAGGAGAAAACCATATCTTAGTTAGATTATCAAAAAATATCGAGATAATCTTTGGTTGCAGAGCAAAGAATAATTTCTGTGTCAGCAAAGCAATGAAAGAAGATTTGGAAAAGAAATGGACTATCCAGTAAGTGTTAGTTGTTATATTTATATTATTTTAATAACAAATGAGGTTTAGTGAACTTTTTTTATTACAGAGCAAAGGTTTTATATGATAGACCAACAGATAAATTCCATCCAATAACTTTAACAGAGAAGAATAAGTTTTTGCAAAAATTAGCTGAAACATATGGTATATATATACCACCCGGATCTGGTTTTATTGTATCCAGTACTAGTTGGACTGAAGATGAAGATTTCTCAATTTTGCTAAATGCATTACAAGGTGTGAATCTTAATAAGGATATATTTAATAATTTTGTGATAATTTAAAAGGATTACATTTGTAATATTTTTTTATAGAATATGAGAACGCGTGTGAAAATGGCAAGTTAAACTTACCAGATTTGGTTTGTGTAATAACAGGTAAAGGACCATTAAAGGATTTTTATATGGCAATCATTGATTTAAAAAAATGGAAACATGTTGAAATAAAGACACCATGGCTCAAGAATGAGGAATATCCCAAAATATTAGGTATAAGATGTCCATATTTCTGCATATTGCTAATTAAAAATGAAATTTATTTTTTTATTAATATTTGATTAAAAATCTTCTAATATTTAATGACTTCATCTACTTTATGTGTCAGTATAAGTTTTAATGTATATGAACATTTTTTATCTTTTAGAATTTTTTAATTATAGTGATTTTAAGTAGAGTTGATATAATATAATCATTTATAAAATATTTTTATAGAATACTTTAAATACTTTTTATCTTTAAAATAGCTAGTGCAGACTTAGGTGTGTGTCTTCACACCTCATCCAGTGGACTGGATTTACCAATGAAAGTCGTCGACATGTTTGGCTGTCGTTTACCAGTTTGCGCATACAATTTTAATTGGTATTGTATTAGTATTATCCTTCTAATTTTTTTCCTTTTTTTTTTCCTTTTTTTTTCCTTGTTCTTCATATACCGATAATATGATCCTCATCCTTTCCTTATTTATTATTATTTCGAGTATATGCCCTCTTCCTCTTTTTGTATATAAATCTCTTTTCTTCAAATTCATCAACATTTCCTTTTTCTTATTATAAAATCACCTTTTGCCCTCCTTTTCCTACTTTCATATTGTGATACGATTAATGTAACATTACTTATATACAGGATGTCTCAGAAACAAAATAGGAGCCATATTGGGAGTGTAGAATAAGTCAAAGGGAAAAAAGTCTTGATATCATTTTGAAATATTCGCTGTAGTTTTCGAATTAAAAAAGGAAACTTGTAAGTCAATATGTGGTGAAGCCACGTCGCGCGAATTCATAGCCCATCGCACCTCGACAGCGACGGCGGTGGTGTTTGAAACTACAATGAATATCTCAAAATGTGATGAATATATCAAAATGATATCAGACTTTTTTGTTTCCTTCGATCCTATGCCCCCAATGCTCCTATCTTATTTCTGAGATATTATGTATATATCAGTAGATCTGCTTACTAAGAGAAAGAATGCATCTTATTGTTTAGCTTGTCGGAATTGGTAAAACACAATGAGAATAGTTTGGTATTTGCTGACGAAAAGGAGCTGGCTGAACAATTGAAGATGTGGTTTCAAGATTTCCCCAATAACAAAATCCAACAACAATTACGTGAAAAGTTTCAAGAGAACATGTTTACATCTCAGCAGAATTGTAATGATTGGTACAGTAACTGGAAGTTCAATGTATTGCCTTATTTTCAAAAGTGATTTTGATTATACTGTTCCATTGTATTTTCATAAACTGGGAGTGACATTTATTATATTAATATGTAAGAATATTTTATTATGTTTTATAATGTATAATAAAGTATAAGATGTTAATTTGTAAAAATATGAACCATTAACGTTACAAATTTATAGTTGATGATTTTTTTGGCGTCATACTTATTATTATATGTTTGATATCTTTAAGTTTCTCAGAGAAATAAGAAGATCCAATCTTGATCGCAACAACACTTATACCAGTAGATAAACAACATGCTTGACCAAGTTGCTCTTTCTTACATATATAAATGTAAGGTATTTCTTTTGTCTCTGCTAATTTTGTCAAAGGTGTGAGAAAATCCAATGGTTCCATCAAATGCGTTGCATTTTCGGCAATTACAATAAATTCCACTACATTTTGTTTCATCGAGCTTATCACATCCATCAGTCCGATGAATAACATACTTCTTTCCGCATAATACATTTGTCGAATCAATGTTAGTAATTCATTACATAATTTTTTTGTTACAGTAAGGTCAGCAATACACTTACATTCTTCAGACTATGCAAAAATAAGTAAGAATTATTGTAAACATTTAAACTGTAAGCACAGAAGCATTATTTTTGCTTAACGCTGCATAAGATGTAAGAGAATCAATTAATTAAAGTTTTTCATTTCATATTCTGCTTGATTGAGTCTCTTATGCCTTATACAAGTCTTTGTTCCCAGCTTTATGGTGCGATTTACTTGACGCTGCAATTCATTGACTAAAATTTAAAAAAAAAACATTTTACAAATTGATCAATCATACAGCTTTGAAGTATTTATAGTGTTAAGTAGATCACACTCTTAAATGTATGATAATAATTATTTATTTTAAATTAAAATGTTGATGTTAACTTTTAAAAGACTTGAGTAAATTAGTTGTACACTAAAGAGCAAAAGTAAAGTCCTATTTTGGAATAGATAAATGTAAATAAGTGTGTTATCTGCGAGTTATGATAGGTAGGATGATGCGCTTATATACATCTATCTACTCCAAAAAAGGACCTCATTTTTTCTTAGTATACCAATTTAACTTCTTAGTATAACAATTTAATGATTCAAGTGTTCAATTATTTTCAAAGTTTCCTTTTTTATAATATGTATATGTAGAAAACAATCTTGTTTTGTTTGGACTTTTTATTAATGTTTTAAGTTTATCTTGTATACAAAAAAATTCCATACGTAAAAGAGATTGAATATAGATTTTTTTTTATAAATATAGCACAGTAAAACTGTTTCGTGCATGTCAAATATTGGATGCATTCAGCGAACACATCGACTGAGTGAGTGTTCAGTAAGTATTGCCTTTGATTGGAGTAAATCTTTAGATTCATCAGATCTAAACCCTCAAATCTAAAAAAATATACATATACAATAGCAATAAGCGCTCATTCAAACTATTCGCTAAACACATCAATTTGAGTAGCAATAAAGATTTACATTATGTGTTACTAATAATGAGGTATTAAAAATAACAAATAGATAGACATCATTTAGATTAAAAGCCTCTCAATCTCTTGTTGTATGGCTTTGATCTGTGGTTTTAATTGCGAGCCTTCATTGACCAATACTGAACAGGCTACCACTGGTCTCGAAACACCACAAGCTCGTCCTAAGGCCTGCTTGCTCCGCACGAAAACATAGGGTACATTCTTGTCTTCGCATAATAGTGGCAAGTGGAGTAGAATCTCCAGTGGCTGGGTATCTGCAGCCATCACTATAAATTCAGACAGGCCACGATTCAAGGATTTTGTAGCCTCGTTTGCTCCTTTCTTCAGTTGACCATAACTCAATGCCTGTTGCACCAAATTCAATATCTTTATAGTCAGCGATGCATCTGCCAATGGATATGCCTTTGGTGATACTTCATCCATCTGAAAAAGAAATCCAAAAATCAATATGATGTATTTGGAGCATCTTGATAAAGAGAAAAGTTTACTAATTGTCCACTGCGACATGCGTGTATATAAACTTTTTTCGGGATAATATTAAAACTGACACTAGACTTTTGTAGCAGAGCCTGTACAGCTAATATTGAAATATTTTTCAGAAAAGACATTATGTAATTACAATGAACCACTTAATCTTTGTTTGACGTTGATAAACAAGGATGTAATGATATACTGTATCTTACTGAAAAATGTCCTCAAATATACAAACAATTCACAATACATCCACGTGGAAAAACCACAAACAACATTGTGCGTATCGCGATAAATTTTGTGCAACAAGTATTGTGTCAAACACTACTCACCGTATAATCGCCAATCAAGCTTTATCTGTTCTTTTTTAATTCTTCTTTACGATTATTTTTAAAGCACAGTATTGCACTTTATTTTTTCTTTCGCCTTTTTCCTAGCTTTCATAAGATGCCTCGAAACAAAGTCTGTCCTCTAAAGGAATACCTTGACTGTTTCTTTCTATCACACTTTTCTCTTAAATAGTCAAGGATTTCGGTTATATGCAACCCAAGTTTCTTGATTTTACTGTATATTGTTGTATATTTCTAACGAAAATTATTCACAACCACGCACTGCCACGCGGGTCTTAAAACAGAAGTCCGCGGAGGCACGCGGAAGACGATAATGACCGGTAAACGGAAAGCACAAACGTCCATGTGATCTAGCGTAAAGTGCATGAACTAAACTGTGCATAAGCTAAACCACCGACGAGATACTATTAAAGACTGTCAACCCCGAACAAATTTTCGGCGGTATAAAAAGGGCCCGGAGGTAATTGAAGAACGCATTATCGACAATTGATATAAATTTGCTGTTATTAACATAAATATTTGGCTCATGCATTATTAAATCATAATTTTTTATATAAATAAATATAATGTTCCATAAATAAATGTATTTGTAAAGCTATAATATCCTATTGCAGAAAAATTACAATTTTTTCTCTGCAGTTATCATTTCTGTTGATAATCAAACTTTAACGATAACACTGAAATCATAATTTTAAAGAAAAACCGAATATTATTGAGTTCTAAATGTATAAATATGTCTACTAAATTAATAAATTATAAAATTAATACAATATTATCAATTTTTAATTCTTAATCATTTCTCAATATTCTCAAAGACACGAACTCCCGTAAGGATATCAGTCTTTCATAGTATCTCATCGCTGGCTAAACCGACGATAAGCAGAAACTTTTACAAAACATTTATACGACTGATCGATTTATGCCGAAGAAATACTATTAAAGACATAAAGAGAAATCGGCGCTTATAGAAATTCGCGTACCTATTAAAATTTGAATTATTAACCAGCAAATGAGAATGGATTAAAATGGATAAAATGAAATTTTTCCGAATGTATATTTTAAATAGCGAATATTTTTTTTTATTTAATTGGATTCAATTGGATTCAATTAGATTCAATTGGATGCAATTGGATTGAAAAATTGCATTTTCTAATTAAAATTTTGAATTGAATATTCACAATGTGTTTTTTGTGCATAGAAAAAACTAATATTATTTTTAGATTAAAAGGCATAGAGATATACTCCATGCAATTCCTATAAATGAATAAAAATGCATTCAGGATTGAAAAGTATTCATTTTAACATTCATGAATCAATATTTCTAAAAATCTAAATCCATTTCAAATTATTTTAATCCATTTTCGTTTGCTGGGAAGAGTAAAAAAATCTAATAATAACAGTACTAATTTCACGATTTATTAGTTTTGTAAATATGTTATTACATATATTAGGTGTGGGAAAAAGTTCGTGGCGTTTTTCCCGTTAGATGGCATTAAAAAAACGGCATGAACTTTTTCCCATACTTAATATTTAAAACTTAATATAATATTCGATTTTTATTAAAAATTGTAATTTTAATGTTACCATCCGAGTTTAATTATCAATAGAGATAATAGCTATGCAGAGAAAAAATTGTAATTTTTTGGCAATCTATAAGATATTATAGCATTAAAAGTGCATACTTATGTATACAATATTTATATAATAAAAAATTGAATTTCATAATGTTTAATTAATATTAAGGGCTCCTTTAACAAATTAAAAAGAACGTAAGAGGAAATAGTAGTCAGCATGGACTTGGTGCGCAAATATAATAATATATTACCACGGCATAGAGATATGCTCCAATTTCTATAAATGAATAAAAATGCATTCAAGATTGAAAAGCATTCATTTTAACATTCGTGAATCAATTTTCTGAAAATCTGAATCCATTTCGATTCATTTCAATCCATTTTCGTTTGCTTGGGCACAAAATATACAATGTATATAAAAGTCGTTTATAGAGATTTGATTTGAAATTTATACTAGCCCATACATGAAAAAGCTTGTAATTCCAAAGTACCAATTTGTTAATGACTCGGAAAAAGAACATGGTGACCTGCTCTCAAAAACTTTTCGATGGATGGAGTATTGAAATAAAAGAGTTATGAAAATGATTCAGATTAAAAGCTTCTAATTTTCTTTCTTTAATAAAATTTCGAATTTTCGTATCAATTTCCGATTTTGAGTTTGTACCGTATTTTCAGCGAGTAATTTATTGATCAAAAAATGTTGCCTTATTGCCTGAACCGAGCAAATATTAAATAAACCCAAAATTCATAAATAAAAAGTTCTCGAGTCAAGTAGAAAGAAGCTATACGGTTAAAAAGTTTATTGATTGTTTGACGTAATATATATTCACTTCATTATAGAGCTTTTGAAAATACCGTTCTAATGTAATACTTTTCGTAGTCGTATTTTAAGTGTTGTAATAAATGAGGAGATGGGGGAGGGGGCGGAATAAAGGTCTAATTATAAAATCTTAATTTTAATAAAAATTAAAATAACTTGCTACTTTTTTTATTATATACAAATGGATACAGTATCAAATAAATTTATGTAATGTCTTTAAGATGTTACATGTTACAGTTATTTCTTTATTGCGATCAATATTATATAAAAAAGCTAATTTCCTGAAAAAGAGTCTAAGTAGAGTTGTGCCTTCATTCTACCCATCCTCTCAATTACTCTGTAAAACTTCGACATTATTTCTAAATGGACACCGAGAAATTCGTCAAAGTTTTTTGAGAGAAGGCCGCCATGTTCTTTTTCCGAGTCATTAACAAATTGGTACTCTGAAATTACAAGCAATTATTTTTCATTATGGACTAGTATAAATTTCAAATCAAATCTCAATAAACGACTTTTATATTTTGTGCACTAAGAATAACATGTCGCACTTATTTTCTAGAATCAAATTGTAATCTGTTTTACTTGTATGTATGTTCGTTTTGAACTCGCAACTTCAATAACATATGAGTTACTTTTCATGATAATATATTATATTAAATTTAGATAATATATACTTTATGTATCAGTTTATTTTGAACTGGCACCTTCAATAATATCAGTTACTTATCATGGTAATAATATTATTAGATAATCATTTAAATTTTTAAAGGTTAAAATTTTTGAGGATACACTTTATATGTACGTTCACTTTGAACTGCCACCTTTAATAATATATCAATTATTATTTTTCATGATAATATATTATTAGATAATCATTTAAATTTTACGCTGTTAATATCTCAGATAACCAAGCGTGCGATATCTCACTGTATCCACGCACAAAATATCGCTATCATACTGTTGTACTGCCACGAGGTGGCAGTGTACGGCGTAACTATATGATACAAAAAGTGATGATAGTACAACGTAACACTGTACCTATACTGCATACTGTTTAGATACATCATGGTACATAATCTGTACCATATCAATATGGCGTACTATTATCGACAGAAGAGAAAGACTGTGGAGTCTTTAGTCAAAGATGATATACATGATAACTGGTACTATAAAAGTATAATTTCCTAGCCTAAAAATAGTCGTTATAACATTAAAATTAAATATTAGACAGCTGACTGGATGTTCAGTTAAATTGGACAAATTTCTATCAGGACTCTATATTGAACAGATGTATCATAGCTCCATGATTATATAAGTATTCGTGGTTTATCGCAGTGGTTTCCATATGATTTCAGAAGTCAAGAATAGGATGGCAGTATGCAACCGGATGGATGACCGCTTCGAAGCACTATAAAATTAATTCCTGAATTTAGGGAAAAACTTTTTTTTTATCATAATTTTATGATGTGTATTCTGGAATAAGATATTAATCAATAATAATGTTTTAGCTATAAAATTAATGTATCATTGAAAACATTACTAGCCAGTGATAAAAATTTTCAGTGATAAAATATTATCATTGACAAAAACTTATTTAGCTTGCTATAAAATATTATTGAAAATTCATTTTCAATAAGTTTTTCAATGATACTTTTAATAATAAAATCTATTTTTTCGCGACGAGCACAATCAATGCGTTCGATACTTTATTTTTCAGCATTTGTTGCCTGATACGTACACAATGAAACGCACATTGCAATATTACGTAATGAAACATGATCGTTGCAGAAGCCGTGTATTTTTCTCGCAACCATAATTCTGTCATTATTAATGATATTAGGTATGGCCTATCGACAGTCGTGAATTTTCGCAGCCTTTTTCTTAGATGAATTGATTTGTGGTAGCTGAGCTTTGAATACAAATCTCAATCGATTATATTCTACAATGGCTCCCGAGTTTGCTTTAATGGATACCGGATTGAAATTTATCAAATGTAGACCTTCCAGTGTACTCACTCGTGACAAACCTACATATACTTGACCATCACTAAACACTCGTTCTTAGATCCATCATTGCATTTTTACACGTAATTCCTTGACTTTTATGTATAATTATTCTAGAACTGAGAGACAATGGAAATTTTTTCCGATGTACCACCATTTTGGAATACTTCGAATTTAATATCTACTTTCGTTATTGTGATTTCTTTGTTATTCGAAATAATTATTTTAATGGAATTAAGATTTCCGTCAACAGAGCGATTAACTGCAACTACATTGCCTATCGTTCCATTGACAAGTCCCAAAGTTACATCATGTTTCGTCGAATCATTATTTTAGTGCCAATTGTAATCACTATTACTCTTTCAATGTCAACTGTTTCCAAAACTTTGTCATCTTTGTCTTTCAAAATTTTGTGCACTTTTTTTTTCATTGCTGGAGCACAATCGACATCATTTTCTGCTATCAGTAAAATTTCATCGCCGTCAATTTTATCGAGCATTACCGTGTTCAAAACCTTGCACAAATAACACGTGGGTAATAAACATATTGTATCAACTGGTAATTGATTCATATAAGTGCAAAGTTCACTCAATCTGTCATCGCAACTACTTCCTTTGAAATGAATTTTTCTCGACTGAAGAACATTGATGACTGAAGACATTGACGGATTGATCCGTTACCAAACCTATTCGTATTCTAGAAAGTATATCACGATATGTATTGTCGCATCTTTATCGCATTAATCAAGAGTTCGTCGTCAATCGAACAATCTCTACAAATTAGATCCACCCATGATATCTAAATACTTCTGAATCTCTGATCGAGATATTTTAACAAACGGAGATTATTTTTATAGGGGGAAACTGCAACAAGTCTCCAAACAGAGGAATGTGTTTTCTGCCAAAGAAATCATCATCTGTATCTGCTGTTTTCAGATTATTTTCACCCTTCTCGATTAATTCAGCAACGCACTCAAAAGCTGTCTGTATTTCTTCGAGTCTTTTGTGATATTTCATCGCCTTAAAGCAGACGCTGAATTCTTAAAGGCATAAATCTCGTATGCACCTTTGAATTCATTCAAATCTCTTCACGGTTTAAACAGAAGAAACAGCGAGTAAAAGTATTCAATTTTTACATTAAATCGATAATGATTAATTAAATAACACTTTCTTCGTTTTTTTTTTTAAATAAACCCGATATAAATTTGTAACATTTGACTTCGTCATTTGTTTCATAATTTCTCAAAATCTGGCAAAATCTGGCAAAATCGTACAAATTCAATTGATTCTAATTCCTTAGGTTTGCTTGGATAGTAATCATCGATGGGAGACAGACAATAAATATTCTTAGAATTTTCATCGAGAGCTTTAATTTCATTAAATGTTTTAACTTTTCTGTTTCTCATCTCATTAATGTCGATCCATTGACAATGTAGTCACTGTCTGTACTATACAAGCGATTCCCTAGCAATGTGTCCGCAGCTTCTAAAGCACCGGTTATTCAATGAACGAACGCAATTTTGATGCTAAGGGCTTATTCCATCATTGCAAAGTCTATATTGCATTTGTCCGACTTTGTGTTAGAATATATAATTTAAACCGAATTTGATTTAAGGTTTTTAGAGATCTAGAGTTTTAATTTTACAATTGTTCAGAATTTAGTTGTATCTGTGTTATTCTATTACTTTAAAAAAGCGCATGCGTGAACAGCAGAATAATGTTATCGCGATTTGCAATCGATTGATTATCCCTTTTTTCTGACAGACATGATGAGCTCATCATCGCGATAATATTAAGCTGTAATAATCTGCGAAATAACTTAATAATTAGTAATAACAAGCGATTTTACGAAATTAAATGTTTACTATTCCAATAATTGAATATACTTTAAAGTGTGAACAGTGTGAATTAATTAATAATTTATTTGATGGCTAAGTCTGGAATATAATTAATGCCAACAGGTTGTGACATATATTTTTTAGATATTTTATGTAATAGATCAGTAGATACGGTCGAAATATATGTATTTATGATATTCGCACCAATTATTGATGCTCTTAATTGCCCTTCTCTCAATTTTTTATTCTATTTTAAATAAGTATTTCTTTACAAGCAAAATTTAGAAATAGAGAGAAGATTTATTTATAGAATAAATAGCAAGAATTTTAAAAAAACTGCATTGATGATTTAAGAGCTGCTTGATAAAAGCAAACTTCCTACAACATTTAAATTAGCTTTTTACATATGCAATTAAATTTTCTTTATATTAAAAATAATTTTAATTGAAAGTGTGCTACAAAACAAGCATATATAAAATAAATTATTCTTTTAGAAGCCTTTTTGTTTATTTACATTTCATTTTACTTTTAGTCCTTGCTTTTAAAGAACTGATTCTACATATAGTCCTTGTTGATCCTTAACGGAAGCTATTTCATAAAGCTGTATGCATTACATGAGGTGAGATATTAATGTAATTCATAATAAATTAAATCACATTAACATCATACGTCCATTAAATGGATATATATTCGACGTCGATCTTAACACGTCATCAAAAAATTTTCAGATGATATTCATATACACAGAGTATCCCGTAAGTTTTTGTCAATCGCTTTTTAGACAGAGCGAACTAAACTGAGTCGAAAAGTCCTTTGCTATTTTGCAATTTTCGCAATGATTAAGAGATATTAATTAACTAAAAATCGCCGAATATATTGGTTTTAAATAATTTTTTACTGAAGTATTATCAACTTCACGGAAATAACAATAAGAGATAAAAGTTGTTTAATTTCTTCTCATAAAATTCTGAGAATTTTTTAAATTTTGTAGTATTGTAAAAAAACAGTATTAATCTTACAGTTCTATCCAAGTGGTTAACAAAAACTTACGGGATATCCTGTATATTTATATTTATAATTTTGAAAGTATATTCTGCAAGGTATGAACAAAATTCATCCCTGTTAAATTAGCCCCCATCAGTGATAAATAAATTCTAACACCAAAATTAGGTGCTAATTAGATGTTAATTAGGTGCGAAATTAGGTGCTCGAACCATTTGGCAGAAAAAAATTATGGGGGAGGGGGGTAGGAACTTAATATTAAATTAGCTCCCTCAAAAAAATAAATAATAATAATAATAATAATAATAAACAAAAAATAAATAATAATTATTATTGCGTAAACAAAAAAAACAAATCAGAGTTTATTTTTTAATATTATTTAAGGATATCTAATCGCCGAATTAGATGCTCGTTCCGTTTAGCAAAAATTCGAACAGTCATATTATCCCTAAGTCGTTTATAATTGCAAAATTAAATACTCTGACTATGCAAAATAATTCTCTAATTTATGCGTTACTATTTCCAAGCATTTTCGATTTTTGCGCTGCAACCCTTAGGGCACTTCCCTCTTGGAGCGAACAGACATATTTACCCCTAAATCGTTTAAGATTGCAAAATTAAATACTCTGACTATGCAAAATAATTCTCTGCTTTATGCGCTATTTCCAAGCATTTTTTATTTTTGCGTTGCAATCCTTAAAGCACTTCCCTCTTGGAGCGAAAGTGTTGAATACTTTATGGCAGCTTTCAAAATAATCAATGATTGGAATATGATTTAAGAAATTAAAAACCAAAAAAACTTCCATCTCTATGTCCATAAATTTTTATGTCAAAGATAATGTTCAGAGAGACGAAAAAAATGTGGTTGCACATTCTTACGAATGGGCGATGAAGGGGCCTATTTTTTATTTTAAGTATATTCAATGACACGCGCTACATCAACTGGAACGTAATGTTAGCTTTATAATGGCAGTACATATCCATTAGAAATCTGTACATATATTTTTTTTATCTCTTTATTGACCAGTTTAAAACCGTATTTTATATATATATATATATATATATATATATATACTTCTCATTTTTTGTAATTATAACTTTGAGAATGATCCAATTGGGCTTGAAACGCCGTTTGTTATTTTTAATTTGTCTTAGTTCTTTATTATATGTGAACTATAATTACATGTAAATTTTGAATAGCCTTTTCATCATATTTTAAACATTTCGGTAACTTTTATTTAATTTTATTCCTTTTTTTTCAATCTAGAATTATTACTTATTAACATAGATCTGATGACATACGATATATTCTTTATCTTCTCACTATATTTCCTGCAACCTTCAGAAGATTTAGCAGTCACCCATATCACATTAAAAAGATATTAAAAATGAAATTGGGAATTCAAATCCGATGACGCTGACCGTGACATATATTGCTCAAGGTGATGGATGATGGATGATATTGCTCAAGGTGGAGGAATGATTCTTAGTGACATCAAAGGACAATTCATCTCGGATGACTTTGACTCTCCCAAACATTATGAAGATCACACCGAACAATCTTCGGAAAATTGTAGTCACCCATCACGCATCACAAAGCAATCCAAAAAAATTAAAATGATACTGATTTATACTGTAAAGTCATCCTGAATGACCATTGGACACTTTCAACAGACCATTGCCCATTGAGAAGCTATTAAAATTAAAATAGACCATTCACCTTCGATGACCCTGACCTTTCCACACATTATGAAGGTCAGCACACCGAACAACCTTTGGAAGGTTGTAGCAGTCACGCGTTACAAAGTTATCCAAAAAAATTGATACGACCTTGATACATTGTCGAGGTCACGACTCTGAGTGATGAGACACTTTCAGGCGAGGGTAAGAGAGGACGAAAAGAGATGAGAGAGAACGGAAGAGAGATAGGATAATGAAAAAGAGAGAAGTGATGGAGGTGAATGGTAGAATGGGTAATGGGAGAGGAGAAGGGGAGAGGAAAGTTGGGGGAGGTATAAGTGAAAAGTGAGAGAGAAGAGAGGTGCATGTGACTGCGAATAGAGAAGGAGAAGACGTTATTTCATTTTTCATGAAAATCATTACTTTTCGATCGCTTGTATGTCTAGAACGGATCGATTTTATTTCTTTTGGCTTATTCGTGGCGATGCCACCTTTCAGAATGTATAGGCGATTCAAAATTTTTTATATTTTAGTATTTCTGTACCCCCAAAAAACAAATTTTAATGGCTCGGGATAAGAGACTTGTATCTTTATGTCTTTTAACTTTTTTTTTAACATGGCCAGAGACGTCTACCGAGTTTCCTGATATGTTTAAAAGTCTATTTTTGTATAAAATGGTTGTAACAGGGCAATAGGAGTCAAACATTAATTCTTGTGCAAATCAAACAGTTAACAAAACAATTTTATTAATAATTAATCTGCTTACATGTCTCTCACTCTTGAGCCATCCTCAAAGATAATATAATGTTGTAATTACAAAAAAATTTTTTCTTACAAATTAATTCATTTCAGTCAGCTATCTTCAACTATTAACGGAAATTATAATATAAAAAAGAACTCTAATAACAATCTAAAATGTATAAAATTATTAAAAGGTAAATTTTTTGGAAGCAAAAATGATTTATTGTAAAACAATAGAAAGTAGCTCACTAAAATAAAAATTCATCATATCGCAAACATTTATAAATTCTAAAGATTTAGTCAAAAACTACCCGAGTAACACATGAAGCTTTAAAACGTCTGCGATAACGTTGTTTCAGCTTAAATCACAGTATTTTTATCTATGACAGTGCTATAACATTATTACATTGACATTGTAACAAAGTTGTAGCAGCAAAAAAAACAACATTTTTGGACTTTGAACCCAGTCAGAAATGATAATGAAATTGACATCGAATCGATTCAATGAAAGCATCAAACGTCGATTTCATTATCATTTCTGACTGGGAAAATGATGTCGTAGTCGTTTGGCTGTGCAATTATTTTGCTGCGGAAAAGTTATTATAACTACCATGAAGCTTCAAAATGATCATTTTCAAATATTTAATATCACATTGGCTCTATACTGTCTCTTTGAAATCGTGTAGCAAAACCCCATTTCGTGCATAAAATTTGCACTGCACTATAACCACGGAAACACGTTACACTGATTGAGTTCGCCTATCATTAGAGTACTAGAAACGTAGGTACTCGTGTTCACCATTTTTATTCCTTTTCTCACTCCTTTCTGTCCCCATTCCATCACTGAGCTGTGACGAGTTATAGTCATTGCAGGTTATGATTTATATTTGCTGTTTGAAATTTTGTAGCTCTTTTCATTCCATTTTTGCTCTCATAATCAATTGAATATCTATCGTAATATTAGTGCAGGACCTGAAGAGTGTCTGGTGTTCAGGTTATTTCTAGATAAGATGCCAAATATGTATGTCAATTTGAAGAAAAAGATTTAAATTTCTCTGCGAAGTGTAGTATTTATTCACAAGTCATGCATTTATTTTACAATACAGCAAATTGTCGACGAATATTATCCGCAGGAAATTTAAATAATACCTTTTCTAATCTATTGATATAATTTACCGTAACGCAACAAGGCATTTTATAAATTTTTTTGCCTTCGTTAATATATAACATTTCAGTTTTTTTATATCCTTCTTTTCATCTTTTAGTCTTATGATAAAATTTCGAAATGCAGAAATACATAAATACGAAGCTACAAGATTTTCAACAGCTTAAAAGCTATAACTTATAACAACTATAACGACCATAATCGTTCAGCTCAGCGGCGGAATGGAAACAAAGGCAAGGAGTGGGGAAAGGAGTAAAAATGACGGATATGCGAATACTCATGTTTATGTGCCTTATTATCACCAGCCAAAGAAACACGCTACACTGTCTGAGTGTTGTACTGGTGGACTATAGAGCAGCCAAGAGAAAACGCTATAATATTATCCATGGCGCATGGAGACGAATACAACACTGATTATGATGTGATATAACCTAATACATCTACAAAACTACTTACTGCTTCTATTTGCTAAAAAAAATTTTTAATGTATAATAATGTAAATAATGTATTAATGTATAATAATGTAAAATTTAATGTATAATAGAAATGATGAAAGATGATGAATTAAATTTATGCGTTGTATTCTAGAGTTGGGAAAAGAAAGGACTTTTATTTTGGCCTCCGGCTCGAAAAGAAATGAATCTTCGAAAAGATGACAACTATTTTGACTGTAAAATTATCGTATATGCTTTTACAGTCAAAATAGCTGCATTTTGACTTTTCTATTAGATGTCACAGCGACTGTACAACTATCAATACAATTAAAATAGCTGTGACTGTATTTTTACTTTTTTATTAGCTATCATACTGATTGCATAGCTATTAATACAGCTAAAATAATTGTGGCTGCCAAATAATTGTAATTAAGGCTGGCAGAACATTGTACTAGTCACATTTTTGCTGTTGCAGCGAACATAGACCGTGTTACTTAGATAATCTTTGATCATTTAGCGAATGTGTCAATTATATTGAAATTAATGGATACACTTAGAATGTTAATCGCAAAGAAAGAGAAACAAGAAGGAAAGAAAATTTTGATATTAATTATAGTCCAGTCATCAAAACGAAAACTGAATCTTTAATCTTAATGTAATGAAGAATATACACTGATTAACTGAAAATAACAATGCTCCAACATTTATAGTTCGTCTACAATTTTCTATTTTTGTATGTGTATGCAAGTTGCATCAATTTGCTTTACTTCATAAAAATTACTTGTTTCTTTCTGGCCAGTAAACTGGGATGAATCTAAGGAATCTCTTTGATATGTTTGACATCATAGTTGATGCACTACTTGTACAGGATAGATTGAGAATAATTTGAAGTAAGTCGAAACGCGTACGGACATTATACGGACATTATATTCTTTTATATTAAAAATGGACTTTTAAATATATCTATTGTTATATTTGCGCACTAAATACTGCGCTGACTCCTACTTCCCTTTTCTTGTTTTTAATTTGTTAATGTATTATTTAAATATTTATATTAAATATTTATATTAAATTATATTTATATTAAATTATATTTATATTAAAAATCACGAATTTTTTTAAATTGTTGTCATTCTTCAATTATCTCCGAGCCCCCTGGGCCCCCGGGACCCATTGTAGTTATGAAAATTTATTCAGGACGGACAATTTTTATCGGTGGCCGAAGTTATAACATCGATGTTATGAAACTGACTAATTATAGTTATTTCTCTGAAGAATGAAATGATTGTAATTGGCCATGTTTTTCGAAAGGTTTATAATATCGATGTTATGACTTCAATGTAAATCGAGCTGTATAAACGCGATCGATATTATAATATTGGAGCGCATATATTTGAGAAGATATATTTTTATCCTTTTGTTTTAATAATGTTTTTATAATATTTATTTATTAAATAAATAATAGAAAATATCTTGTAATTTTCTGGCATTACTATATATAGAATATCTCGATCGAAAAAAAAATCATCGTTTAAGTCTTGTTTTATTTGAAAATTTTTTTATGTCGATAAATTTCAAAATAATAATTTAATTCTTTGATAATTCTTTGTCTATTTTCTATTTTATTTTCTATTTTCTAATTAAGAACAAATTAAAGTTTGGAACATTCTTGAAGCGATTTTTTCAAAGTTTTTAATTTGGCCCATTTCTTCTTTTGCGCAGAGCTACTTCTGTAACTTCTGTGAGCCAGATACAAACAAAAAACACCGATAAAATTCATGCATCGGCATCCTTAAGGTAAATTTTCACATGCTGTTCTAACTGGTTGTTTCAGTCAGTAAATAGATCAGTAAAAAGTAATCCTTTTTGTCGCTAAAACAGCCGATTTGAGCAGTTCATGAAAATTTACCTTTATGCTCGAAAAACCACCGAACTACACACACACACACACACACACACATGCGCGCGCGCGCATATATACATCTATACATATATATGTATTTGAAGAAGAAAACTCGTTGCTCAAATTCTGTTTTTTTTTCATCGATTCAAAGTTTTTTTATATCGACATAAAAAAATATTAAAAAAATGTAAATTTTTAATCATGAACTATTTTCTACAATAATTTAAATTTTGTAAAAAAATACAATTTGTTAGCTGTTGAACGTATTTTATATATAGGATATTCAATCAATAACGTTCGTGGGTAAAGTGGACTAATAAATTAACTGAATCGAAAACTGAATCCTATATCATTTTGCAATTTTCGCAATAATTAACAAGATATTAATTACTAAAAATTATCAAATATTGATCTTCAATAATTTTTTTCTCAAACTACTATCAAAAAAAAACAGCAAGAGACAAAAATTGTATATTTTCTTCTCATAGAATTTTAAGAATTTTTTCAGAATTTTTTATCAACTTTTTAATACTGCACTTTGCTTATTCCTAATATGAGAAAATTAAATATTAAAAAATTCTTTAAAAAGTCTCAGAATTTTATAAGAAAAATTTAATAATTTTTGTTTTGCTGTTTTTTTTTTTTTTTTTAAAATTATATTTAATATTAAATATAATATTTAAGTAAAAAAAAAAGATTAAAAACCAATTCAGTGATTTTTAGTAAATATAATATCTTGTTAGTTATTGCAAAATGATAAAGGATTTTTCAGTTTTTTATCAGAGGATAATTTAATTCGCTTTAACTGCCTGTGAGCGTTGTTATTGGATGAATTACGGAACATCCTGTATATATGTATATATATATATATATATATATATATATATATATATATATATATATATATATATATTATATATATATATATTCTGACTCTTTTTTAAAGAATATATTTATATAATATAATATA
>Ga0157364_1001473_pt1 | contig 20081 bp, 12 predicted proteins | sample AttsexASBM2_FD_111476 | JGI IMG/M metagenome (GOLD analysis project Ga0157364, IMG submission 111476) | Fungus gardens microbial communities from leaf cutter ant in Ribeirão Preto, State of São Paulo, Brazil - Atta sexdens ASBM2 | ecosystem: Host-associated > Fungi > Mycelium > Unclassified ...
CGCAGCCAAATGCTAAGCGGTCATCGTGCGCGGCCATCGTTAAACCTAAATGCAACTTCTGTCAAGGAGAACACGTCATTTATTATTGCAAAAATTTCGTGGCACTTCCAGTATCACAAAGACACGCGGAAATTCGCAGTCGTAAATTTTGCATCAATTGCTTGCGCTCCTCTTCTCATGCATCAAGTAAATGCACTTCCGGTCAATGCAAGGTCTGCCAGGCAAAACAATACGCTACTCATATGCCCTCTGCCGCGGACCCATCGACTAGCAATATCGATAAGGAAGTTGCACCTAAGGCAATTCCTCCTCCCTCCCTCCTATCGAATTATGCTTTAGAATCATCTAATAACGACCAAGTCATGCTTTCGACGGCGGTTGTGTTCATCTGCAGCAGCGACGGCTCTCGCAGGGCGTGTCGAGCCCTATTGCGGATCGCAAGCGAATTTCGTAACCAAGAAATTTGTGGAAGCTCTCGGTTTAGAAACGCATTCATCAAGTTCTCGATTTGCGGCGTCAACGGCACGGTAACCTCGACCAATCACATGGTTGGAATCAAATTACAATCGCGACTCAATTCGTACACCATGGCTATCGAATGCATCGTTACTGATCGGATTACTGGCAAAATTCCGACGTTTTCTTTGGGACGGGACAAATTTAATCTTCCGCGCAACATTCGTTTAGCTGATCCGCGATTTCACACATCGTCGGATATTGATCTTTTAATCGGAGTGGACTTGTTTTGGAATTTAATATGCGTCGGTCAAGTCAAGTCTTCAGACAAGCATTCAACTCTCCAAAAAACGCGACTGGGCTAGATCTTGGCGGGTAGTTTGGATAGCACCATATCGACTGCCGCAAAGGTCCACTCGTTTCACGCGTCCATAACAAATGCGGAATTACACGAACATGTCAGTCGTGCCTGGCAAATGGACGACATCTCCACACAATCGCACAATTACACAATGGAGGAAAACATTTGCGAGCGTCACTTTTTAGACGTGTCTCAAAACTCTCAGAGTAAATATATAGTCAAGCTTCCAGTCAGAGAGCAAATGTTAAATAACATTGGCGATTCGCGTGAGTCTTCTCTCAAGAGATTGAGGGGCATCGAGAGATGTTTCAAGCGCGATCCTATTCTTAAAATTCAATACGCGGCGTTTCTTGACGAATATTTATCGTTGGGACATGCGACGCATGGAGTCACCCATTGCGGAAGAAACAATATCATTTTATCTTCCCACCATTGCGTCTTCAAAACAGTCGGGCAAGCGACAATCGAAAATCCGTGTTGCATTCGATGCATCTTGCCGCAGTAGTTCCGATGTATCGTTAAACGATACCCTTCTAGTGGGACCTACCATTCAACAAGATTTGATCTCAATTTTAATGCGTTTCCGCTTTTTCACTTATGTCATCACCGCTAACATCATAAAAATGTATCGACAAATTTTAATGCATCCATTTCAGACGCGCCTGCAGAGAATCTCTGGCGCAACGATCCTTCTGCTAATGTCGGTACGTACGAACTCACTACCGTCACTTACGGTACAGCATCCGCGTCATTCTTGGTCACCAGATGCCTTAAGCACTTAGCCGAGCAGCACGCTCATCAATTCACTCGCGGTTCAGCATGCATCCTTCGAGATTTTTATGTCGATGACATGCTCACCGGAGCAGATACAATCGATATATTGAAACTAATTCGCGATGAAACTATTCAACTATTAAAATTAGGAACATGCGGGTTAATCAAATGGGCCTCGAATTGCCCTGAATTATTAGAAACAAACAATCGTGATCATTTGCCGATTATTATCAGAGATAATGCTGCGGACTCATGTATTCTGGGCATGCAATGGAATCAGTGTCAGGATACGTTTCAATTTCTCTGCAAGCTTGATACAGAACCTCACGTTGTATCAAAACGAGTCATACTTTCTGAGATCGCTAAATGTTCGATCCTTTGGGCCTTCTGGGTCCAATCATTGTGATTGCAAAGATCATCTTGCAAGATTTTGTGGCAATTGACCATCCAATGGGACGAGTCCGTTCCTCAGGACATCCACACTCGTTGGATCGCTTTCAGAACACAGATGAGTAATTTGAATCAATTAAAAATTCCTCGTTGCGTTAAGTTCAATGTTCATCAGCCAATCGTGGAAGTGCACAGATTTTGCGATGTCAGCCAATGCGCGTTCGGAGTCTGCGTATACCTTCGCACCAAGCTCGGTCTCAATGACCATCACTCCAAATTGCTGTGCTCAAAGTCTCGTGTCGCGCCGCTCAAAACCGTTTCGTTATTAGAGTTATAGGCCGCTTTACTATTGGTGCGCTTAATTGGTGCGCAACAAGATTAGAGAATCTTTGGAACTCTCATAATGCTCGACTTATCTATGGTCGGACTCAATGATTGCATTAAACTGGATAACCTCCCTCGCGGCAATGGTCAATCGGGTGGTCAAATGTGACAAATAAGGTGAGTGAAATTCAGCGCCTAACAGAAGTCGAACTCTGGCATCATACCGCATCCTCCGACAACCCTATCCGATACATCGCGTGGGATAAATCCCTATGATTTAATCGAAGCTTAGAGGTGATGGAATGGCCTCGAATTTCTAAAATGGGATGAAGAACACTGGCCGCCCAGTGTCTTCCCGCATTTAGATCTTCCCGAACAAAGGAAAATTCGCGTAACTGTTTCCACTTTCCATTCCTGCATCATTGATGATTTACTAAACAAATATTCTAATTTAAACAAAATATGTCGCATCGTTGCGTATTGTTTAAGATTATCTAAGGTTCACCGAGAGCACAGAATATCTACTTTCATGTCCCCCGTTGAAACATCTACCGCTTTAGATTGTATTTGCAGAACAGCGCAACAGCGAGCGTTTTATCGCGAATATGAAGCAAGAATGAAATTGTAAATACTTCTAGTAATATCTTATCGCTATCTTCATTCTTATATCAAAGCGGACTAATGCGAGTTGGTGGGAGATTAAAATATTCAAATCTTGCGTTCAATGCGTGCCATCCAATTCTCCTGCCTCGCAAACACATATTAATTCAGCGTATTATGGAGCGTGAACACACACGAAACTTACAGGGGTTTGCAAGCCACGATGGCTTTCGTGCGCCAGTGCTTTTGGCCGCTATCATTGCGATCCACCGTATGTGGAATAATACAGAAATGTGTAACCTGTTTTAGGGTCAAACCTAATCAATTGGAAGTCTTAATGGGCTCATTACCGGCTAGTCGAGTTAACGTTTCTCGATCTTTCTCTCATTGCGGCGTAGACTATGCCGGGCCTTTCTTGTTTCTTGAGGGAAAGCGTCGAAATGCGCGAAGTCACAAGGCGTACGTTTCACTTTTTGTGTGCTTCGCTACGAAGGCGGTCCATCTAGAGTTAATAAGTGATTTTACATCCGAAACCTTTATTGACGCTTTTAAGCAATTCATTTCGCGTAGGGGTAGACCCGGCCACATATATTCAGACATGACGGGACCATCTTTGTGGGCACGCATAAACAAATTCAAGAATTATACGACATGTACAATGATCCACAAGTCCAGTCCGAGATTAAAAATTTTCTTCGCGAATTAGAAATTTCTTGGAGCTTCATCTCGCCTAATGCACTTCACTTTGGAGGTTTATGGGAGGCAGCCGTAAAATCTGCAAAATATCACATTATGCCCACTCGGATCGTGGGCAAGGCTCATTTGACCTTTAAGGAAATGCAAACGACTCTCTGTGAAATTGAGGCTATCCTCAATTTGCGTCCCCTCTTACCATTAAGTGCCGACCCTAACAACCTAGCGTATCTAAGTCCGGGACATTTCTTGGTTGGCACTACTTTAAATGGTCTCTTTCTTGTGTTGACTTGAGCTACAAAAATAAGTTACTACGGTGGCAACGCGTAGAGCAAATCCGGCAGCATCATTTTTGGCGCAGGTAGAGTAATGAATATCTTCATTCCCTACAAGCTCGAATCAAATGAATGGCTAACAAGGGAGCTCAGTTATCGACCAATCAACTTGTGCTCATAAGGCAGCCGAATCTAACTCCGTTTCAGTGGGGCGGATCCAGGAGATTCATCCTGGTCCCGATGACATCGTGCGCACCGCAATTGATCAAGATTGTCAAGGGTTTCTACGTGAAACCACTGTCTAAACTATCAATATTATCAATTTAAACTTAGTCGACGCGTTATCAAACATTTAGTTTTAAGTGTCTTTAACTATTACTTTCTGATTATATCCTATCTTGTGTAGGCTTCCTTTACATTTATTAAGGATGTCTTATTATATTATTTTTCATTTATTATATCGCTTGCGTTCTTAGATGTTAATACGCGTTGATTTTCAATGTAATGATTAAATGTGATATTAAATCGTATCAGAGTAATTCGCGTTTCATGTTACGCCAACGAACTCATGCTTGCATGTCACGTTGAAAGTTAATCATTAATTAATGAAAGTTAATTTCAATGCGGGCGGCGTGTTCGGTATCTCTACTGATTTACGATGTCTAGTTATATCGCTTAATCGCATCTATGAAAAATCGATGAATCCATGAGATGTCGATTGCTAAACGCATGCGTCACGCGTAATCGATTAAAAAAAATAATATCAGATCGTCTTGGCAATAAAAAAAAAAACAAATTATTGTTTTCGTCTTCTGCACGCGTCTCGTCTCGTGGAAAGTCATCGCCGCGCTACCGCTAAGATCCTTTCCCTATTCGCTGTAAACACGTCCGCGCTCGAGACCTATTTAATATTAAAAATTTGGAAAGCAGAGAAGATTTCATTTTTCGACCGAGTGCCCTCGAAGTATTAATACCGCGGGAAACGCGGTGATCGCCTGGCCACGTCATTACGATTTCTTCGTGTGCTTAGCAAGATCGCCAACAGAGTATAACTTCGCACTATACCAGTTGCGTATAAGTGTTGCATCAGTGCTGCACTACACAAGTGTACATACACCATAGTACACTTCTGCTACTTCATGCTGTCGTGTTTAATTCTGCTGGTTGATGTTCATTTTCAAATTTTTAATGTCACACTGGCTCTACATCGACTTTTTGAGATCGTGTAGCAAAATCCTACTTCGTGCATAAAATTTGCACTACACTATAGCCACGGACACATGTTACACTGTCTGAGTGTTGCACTGATGGGCGATAGTGTAGTCAAGAGAAAACACTATTAAATTGTCATTAACTTGAACCCGTGTTATATTTTTTTCCTGTTAAACGATTGCAGAAACAAAATTCGCTCTAGAGCAAAGAATTAATAACAAAATAACACTAACACAAACTATAGAAATAAAGTCTTAAACGTCTAACTAAATATAAAGATTATGCATTTCGCGAGTTTCTTCCGTGTCCAGATCCATTCTCGGAATGCTAACGTTTCGTGAACTTGTAGTCCTCTTCATCAGGATGAGGAGCAACCTAATATTGATGGTCTGAATCTTAAATGCTTGTATGATTCTTGCGTGAATTTATATACTATATATGTAGTCTCCAGAAGCGCGCTGAAATGATTTTTCGATCTTTGAAAACGCTAATTCTACTAAACTATCGCAGTATTATCACGAGTCAAATTGACTAGCAATTTAACAAATATTTGATGCAATTCGTATTTTCGAAACAATTTTAATAATGAAAAATTATTTCGGCATGCATTTCTGGAGACTACATACATAATATAAATTCACACAAGAATTTAACAAGCATTTAAGATCCAACTAGACCGTTTAAGACTTTGATTTTTATAGTTTGTGTTATCATATATATGATCCTATAATATGTTATATTGTAAAATAGCACTAAATTTTTTACCATGTCCCAATTCGATTTGCGATGAAGAAAGGAGAGTTTAGGTTAATAGGAGTCTATATCTTTTTCAAAACTAGAGTGCACACTCATATAAAACTTTTTACTATCTACAGAACTAAAATATAGCTTTTACAACAATGCACAATAAACACTAATGATTAGTGTGATCATAAATTTAAGCAGATTGTGAAGAATTAATTTTGACGATTGCCCTCAAAATACAACGTAAACTATATCTATATCGTAAACTACACAACAGCTCACCTATTTCCAAACTGTCTGTTTTATTGTTTTATTTTACAAAAATTTAAATTAATTAGTCACTACTTGTGATTAACAAAGATTAATAATTGTAAAAAAACATAACAGTATGTGCATGCAATTATTTATGTTAATTTCATTACTTCTGCAGGCAAAATTCCAAGTTGGAAATTGGTCGTTTGATTCGCGCACGTATCTCCTCATTTTAGTCAAAATGGCTCGATCAAAAGGATTTATGAACCAGGCGTAGTAGCAGAGCCATAGAACCTGTTTTACAGAGAGACATTTACGAGAATATCGAACGAGCAGGATATCGAATCATTGCGATTTCCCACGAGCGAAATGTAAAAATAGACGACACAAAAAAGTGTATCCCGACAGAAATCTAGTGCTACTAACGAAATAGATCGATTTTGCGGACGAATTATACATTCTGAAACTCTCATGACAAACTGAATTAATTTATCTCTCGTCGTAGAAATTATTGAGTTTTAAGTAAGTTTTGCTACCAACTTTTTTCAATATAATGGATACAGAGTACAACTGATTAATATATGTAAGCCTTCAAACATTTCGACAAACATATTTAATACCTCCTCGTATCGGATAACAATTTTTGGAGCACGAGCATCAGTTTTGTATTTGTATATATGTATATGTAAAATTCTTTAGAACACAACTAATAGGAAATAATGATTTCCTTTAACGATTTAACTGAATCTTAAGTGCTTATATAATTCTTATATGATTCTATGTGAAATCTTTATCTAAAGACTTAGAACATTCATGGAATGCTAGAGATCCGAGTTCGACTCCCGGGGCCGAGGTAATATTTTTGACGATAAGAAATAATTATTTATAGATAACATGTTATTCAGCATTATTATAATTCATTTTAAGATGCGTAAAAGCATCGAATTGTTAAATTGTTAGTTAATTTAATTTGTGATATTGCTGCAGTAATTTAGTAGAATTTGCGTTTCAAGACCAAAAAATCGTTTCGATGCGCAAGTTTAAAAGACTACATATCAATTCACACAAAATTATAAGCATTTAAGATCCAGTTAGACCATTAAAGACATTATTTCCTGTCGGATGTATACATTTCTTATATGTAAGGTCCTATGAGATTTAAGACTAAAATTCTTTAGATTATTGATGCGCAACTTGTGGCCTACTGGGTCATAACCAAAAATACAAAAAAATATAATGCCTACAACCAACACAAAATATTCAAGTGTTTAACTTCATTTTATTCAATTATGATCCATGAATTTCGATCTCACTTACAACAGTATAAAGACTATGAATCTCTGCAGGATAAATAACAGAGAGTTCATTGTCAAGAAACGCAGTCGCATTTTTTACAAGAAAAGTGTTACATCTGTTTCTTAAAACATGATTTGAATTGAAAATTTTTATGTCTACTGCGCGCTATAATTCTGTCCGATTTTACATTTTGCACAAAAAATTCTTACACTTAGCTTTTATTAAAATCGTACAAAGCAAGATGACCAATATTTCGATATTATTTTCATGTTAAAGTTAATAATAATTAATGTAGATAATTGAGTGAGTTAATGAGTGTGTAAAAATGAGAGAAAGGAGGGAGGAAAGAGAGAAAAAGAGAGAAAATATATTTGCTAGATAAAAAATAGAAAATAAAAAAATTTGATAAATTTTGGTAAATGTTTGATAAATGGTTTGGTAAATGTGTGCGTGTATGTGCTGTACCCCGTAAATGGGCGATACTTCCCCCAAAAACTATAGCTTAACTCAACTCATATTTTAATTTTGAGTGATCCTAGCTTTACACACACACACACACACACACATACACACACCACGCGCGCGCGCGCGCACGCACACGTAGAAAGTTGTGAGCTCTTAGACAGGGGAAGAGTTGGAGTGGAATTTGTTTCACATGGAAAGTCATATTCCCTTAATTAATCTACCATACCTATCTCTCTCTCTATCTGGAGTTAACTATCTCTTCATATAAAGCAGGAAAATAATTACTGACTTTGACTGCGAATAATTTTTTTACGAATAACGAGCGATGACTAAAACTTGTTGAATGTCACTCAGAATCATGACTTTCACAACATATGTCAAGGTCGAAGTAATTGGGATCATAGTATAAATAATCAAAATGAACTGTGATTTCTTCAAACTTTTTTGTCAACTTTTTTTGTCAGCAACTTTTTAACGAGCGCCGACTTGTTGAAGGATAATAGTCATGATCTTGACAATATATGTCAAGGTCAAGATCATCGGAACTGGATCCGCTATGATGTATAATTATTTAAAATTGTTTATTTTCTCCTAATAGAGCTCTATTATTAACTTTTTAGTACTATATTTTCTTATTGGCAACTATTTTTACCGACACGAGAAATGTGGTATTAAAAAATTGTGAAAAAAATTCTTAAAACTTTATGAGAAGATCGAAAAATGTCAATGGGTGATGTGGTTTATGAGAAGAAAACAAACAATTTTTATCATTTGCTATTTTTTTGTATTCTTTTTTGTAATATTCTACAGTAAAAAAAGATTTTTGTATTAGTTGCATATCAACTTTCTCATTATAGGAATTTTTGACAAACTGAGATTGAACTATAATTTGCTCTAAAGTCAAACTATTAAAGAACGCAAGTATAAATAACAGCGTTTGAGCTACGCTATAAGTGTTATAAGTTATAAGTTATATGCATACATTTTTTCCACGTACATACTACATACATACATGATACACGTGTGTAATAAATTGTGAACATTACATTCAGGAATATCACGAATTCAGAAATGACTACATCGATTCCTCAATTTTTCTACAAGTACATTTTTTTATTGAACAATGTAACGAAAAACATGTAAAGTTTAATACAAAAATAATTTTCACGAAAACGTTCCCATTCATTGATCCCACATGTCTGATTTTAAAGTCATCTCAGGTCATAGTATAGCCGATTATAGAATTTGTCTTGACATCAGTTACAATATTACTAAAAAGTACGTTGTGCCATTTAAAAAAATTAGGGTGACTTTGACTTTTTTTCTAAAATAGAATATTTTGCAAATTTTTAATATTGCAATTTGTATTCGATTAAAAACTGACTAACTTTTATTCAAAATAATTTTTGTCAGCTTATCGGAAGTGTCGGAAAAATCGTAATTATAGTTACGTGGAACACCCACATATATGTATACACATATATATAAGGTGTCTGATAATTAACAAGAATGGACTAAATTGAATCGAAAAGTCCTCTACCATCTTAATTTTCATAATGGTTAACGAGATATTAATGTATGAAGTCAAATTCGCTCGTCCTACCACTAAATGCAAATGCACTCGAAATAAGACTGCTCAGAAAAATGCACATATTTCGTCTCTAGGCAAATTGTTTACAAGCGACATTGATTGTGCCTAGCGATGGCAAACACACGCCTCCCAAAACTGGGCTGTTTTATTTTATCATCCGCTTGCATTTGGCAGTAGACCGGGCGAATTTGGCTATTTTCATAAATTACTATTTCGTTAATCATTTCAAAATTTGCAAAATGGTAAAGGACTTCTCGACTTAGTTTAGTTCGCTTTATTTACACAAAAGCGCTTTGCCAAAAATTGCAGGACATCCTGTATATGTATATAATTATATAAAAAATTATATACTATATATTGTATATATGCAGTATATAATTTTTTTTATACGAAAATAGATATTATATACAAAACTTTGCCTCTTCTGAGAATGGTTCTTATTGTCAATGTATAAAAAGTTGAGCATTTCTATTTTAGATCATATCGTGAATTTCTTTATCAATTCGTTTCTTTCCTTTCCTTTTCTTTATTATTTCTACTTCTGTTGCAACTCAGAACAAGATCACACAAATGAGGATTTCATAATTTTTTTCTTGAAAGCATACCAAATTAAGTCAATACCGGCAACATGTGGAGACTCTCGACGACGAAATAAAACATTGTATTATGGAAAAAAAAAGCGTCTTCGTTCACATTCAGAGCGCATTCTCCGAGATCGCGAAACAACTCACCGGAGAGGGTTTACGCGCATCGCAACCAACTGCCTAAAAATAAACATAATCCGTTTTGTACGAATACGTGCGGGCGATATCGGCGTCGGAATCATCGATTCGCCCACGATTTCCCACGAGGAGGTACTGGGACCGTGGTGCATAACGCAGAATAGGACGGTGAAAAAGGAGTGTAACGAAGAAAAGATCGATCGCCCCGCAGATTTAGCAGATCCATCGCCAAGGATATGCAAAGCAGTCGCGAGACATGCCGTCGACCCTCGTTTCATCGGCATTTCTGTCTTCGTCTCTCTCTCTCTCTCTTTCTCTCTCTATCTCCTCGAAAATTCTTCCTTGCTCTCCCGCGACATTTCGTTACTGCGTGGGCGGGCAGCAAGTAGGTGCACTCCTGGCGGCGATTTTTGCGCGGCGGAAAACCGCTATTTCAGCCCAGGCTAAGTTGAATTGCCGCTCCCGCGGGGAAGAACGAATGGCGACCTCGGGACCGTCATGACAGAGTTGCGAGAAGGAGGACGACGACAAGAAACGCCGTGAAAACGTATTGCCCCATGACGGAGATTCCGTCGCGTCCGCGCCGATGTAGTAGTGAGAGAAATCGCGTCGCCGCCACGCCGTGCCATGGTGGAAGTAGCCTTGAACTTTACCTGGAATTGTCGTCGATCTTGCGCGTATTCTAAACCATTTGATGTATAGTAGTTCTATCGATCACGCTAGTCGCGCATTTGCCTATGTATTATCAACATAAATATATTGCCGCATAGTCGTAATCGTTAATTGAGGGTGGAAAGCAAGAAACGAGAATAGAGATAAGAAACATACAGATGTGTCATGGAGAATTTACATGTAACATCGCTGTAAACGATTGCGACTCAAACTTGTGATGCAACGCAAATCACATGAACTCGATCTAGGACGGAAGTATATAACTCTCTCTCTCTCTCTCTCTCTCTCTCTCTCTCTCTCTCAATAATTATAAGACAGCAGTGAACTCAAATGTTACACTTAGATAACTAATAAATAATTACTTAGATAAAGATAAAATAATTACACTTAAACATATCTTAGAAAAGATAAAGATGATTTCATTTTATACAAATTTATTTAAATCAAATATAAAATTATAAATCGATCGTTTCATTTAGATAATTTTAAGATAATAATCTTGTTTTTAACAAAACAATTTAGAATATAGAAATAGTGTATTCATATTTTTACTTATTTATATAAATCTTTATTTCTTAATTGGAGTTCTTCAAATACTCCATTATGATTTCTGTATGATATATAATACTACTCTATATATAAGTAATAACGTTGACACACATCAAATAAATACTACTAAGAATTACACGTTCTGACTACAACATTGATCGTAAACATTAAACATAAATATCTGATTTATAAAAAAAGGGATGTTTTAAATTATGACGATTGCATATTAAACTCTCGCTACACATCAAAATAATTTAAAGAAAATAGCACTTCTTCTAAAATAAAGATAGACATAATATGTATTTTAATAATCTCAAGAGAGAGATAAAATAAAACCTTTCTTTATCTAGATAATTGTATATAGAAAACAACATATACTGTGAATTTCTCAGGCTTAAACGATGGATTTTCATTAAATATATCGAATATCAATTATTGAAGAATGATTCGTATCATAAACGGTATATGTTCTTACTTATTTTTTCATATTAATTTCATACTAACGGAATATGATACGACCAAATAAAACATACGCAAAATATGTCAATCTGTTCACCGTAGCGCTATTTAATTTTTATGTATTTACGAATTGTCAAATAAAAATTGGAAATATCACTCTCTATTTTACAGAAAGAGGATTAAACTTTGATAATATATACACGAAATTCTTTCTTTCCGGATTCAAAGCGCACAACCGGCATGATTAATTTAAATATTGAATCAATCAACCGTCGATGTGAAGTGCGCGTTTCGTTCCGTAGCTTGATTAATAAAAATAGCCGAAGGAATCGATTTAATTTCATGACGAGAATATCCAAAAGCCACAAAGTATTTTTTCAAGGAAAGGTTATTAGTCACGCAATTCTGAATTTTACGATTAAACATACCATTTGGTATCGCAATTATAATACCAATGTCATAAGTCATTTTTATATTTCCAACTATAATTATTATATTAATAACATACTTACAATGTAAAGTAGATAAGTATTGATATAAAAATATAAGAAATATAAGAAATGATATTAATGAAATTGAATTATTTGTATACAGAGTAACGCTTAAGTATTCTGAAAAATTTTAAAGGATGATTCCTCATATTAATTCAAGACGATAACTCTATACGACTATATATCCGAAACGGCTTACAAAGGAAAACTCAAAAGTGGCCCTCACTGATTTCAATGAAACTTCAACAAGGTTATATTCTCCTAAATATAATCATACCCTTATTTGAAGACAGATGATGAATCGATTCCGAGATATCTTAATATTAAATTTATTAATTTATGAGAGTTTTATACTCTAATATCTGTAGCATAGTAATGGAAACTCTTCGAAGCATCATTGATAATTCGTTCTATTTACATATTTTATATACATTCTCATATTTCTAACATTTTATATCAAGTAAACAATTATAATATTATATTATATTTTATATCAAACAATAACATATGAAGTTTATTGTGAAGAAGTTTATATTATGTTGAAATTACATTAATATATTACATTAAAATTATATATTACATTAAAATTATAAAAGTTAATAAAAGACGGTTGACCATCGCTAAATAGGAATATAATAATAGACAATATCTCACGCAATGATACTTTGCTTGTCTTAGAGTCGAGAAACTACCGTGTCAGATTCAAAGGAATATACTCTATATAATCTTGCATTCAAAGGAATATAATCTTGCCAAGTTTCACTGAAATCGATGAGAGCCATTTCTAAGCTTTCCTTCATCCAGAGATATAGGAAATTTCAAGGAAAAACTTCTTTTCTTTCAAAAATTTCAAAAATCATTTCAGTTATTTTGATGAAGCTTTGTGTATGTTTTAAAGAAATAAAGGCTCATTTTTTAGGTTCATCATACATTAATTATTTTTTATTCAATTAAAATAAGCGATATCTTCGAAACTAAGCCGTTTCATACCATATAGTCCCATAATATTTTTATCTTGAATTAGGGCCATCTCATGAAATGACATAAGCTGACATAAACATAGCACAACAATGGACTAATATCTTATGTATACTAATATCGTGCCGACTAAAATTTAAATTTTGGTATACATTTATTAATTAAATTAAAATTTTTTGCGTTTCAATTTTTCTTCAACATCGGCACGAACTTTCCGGACAACCCAATAAGTCAACATGTCGATTTTCATGTTGGATGCTCATTGATCTAAAGATTTTATGCTATTCTTATATCATTTTGTGTGTGTGAGATGACCCTTAATATGAAAAATTATCTCTTAAAATCTATTGAAGTTATTTATATTTTTCACAATAAACTCTTTACCAAATTAATTTAGGGGGAGATTATATAGGAATGTCCGAATGTTTCGGCTTCTCATCATATTTATATTATTAGCGTCTCAGATCAGTGTGATAATGTCCGAATGTTTCGACCCACAATCACATCTGAAATAATTAAATTTAAATTAAGAATATATATTATAACATTTAACTCTGGTCGATCATTAGCGCTTTCTATCATACATACATACATTTACACGATCGGATTTTATCTTTTATCTTTTAAAGTACTTAAGGCTAATTCTCCATACTAGATATCGTTCATATATCTCTTAGAATAAAGAAAAGTGAATTGTTTTAAAAAATAATCATAAAAAAAAATTTCGATAAATAAATCGAGTGCGTTCTATTAAATAGTCATATTTTCAACTTCCAACCGAAATGATGTATTCAGACAAAATATTGAATTTTTTAAATGTAACGTACTTTATATTATGGATTCTCGGATTATATTTAAAAAAATAAAACACTTTTTTCTTTTTTTTTTCAAAAAATGTAGTTAAAGCTTATTTTTTTTATCATAAAGAAATACATTTTTCATTTACTTTCAAGATTATTTCAAGATCAATGGAAGTATTTTTCAGAAAAAATATTTAAGATAGATAAATATTTCTTTTTTTTTACAATCCAAAATTACAATAAAAATGTTACGTTTAAAAAATTCAACATCCGAGCTGAATATCCCATCCAAATCAAAAGTTGAAAAATATTATAATATTATATTATATTATTATATTATTGAAAATATTATATTATTCGATGGAAAGTTTTCGATTTATTCATCAAAATTCGAGATTTTTTATAAAAACCACTTTTCTTTATTTTGAAAGAGATATATTCAGACACATTTTGTATATTAAAAAATAATAAAATACAGCATTATATCACACACATACACACACACACACACACACACACACACACACACACACACGCACACATATGCACGCACGCACGCACGCACGATTAACAAGAAAAAAAAAATTTTTTTTTATCGGCCTTTCAGCTCAATACCTTTCATGTCACAAAAGTACCTTTAAATTTTTATCAAAAAATTTAAAAATTTTGAGTCGCTAATGAACGATTTTTAAATAAAAGATTCGATTTTCTTTAATACATGTTTGATTTGATGCAAAAATGGCTTAATCCAGATTATAAATGTGGTACTGTATGTTTTATTGGTCACTGAACATGATGTAATAATTTATTTAGTTCTACGATATATGCCTTAAGAAATATAATCCGATTAATGTAAAAAAATGATCAAATTTCGCGTTCAAGATCAATATTATCAAGGTTCAATGTTATCAAGCGTTCAAATAGATCGTTACTGCCTTCAAATTGTAGATTTGTTTATTCAGAATAACATCCAGTTGGAATTTTTCCGGGTCTCCTACAGGGCCTTAAAAGTTGTGTTTAACTGAATTAAACATTTTTAAAGATAGAAAAAAATTTTTTTACAAGTTTTAAAGTATATCGCTTTGTGATTTTAACATCCTTACATCAAATGCTTCGATTTGATAATAAAAAATTCTTTATTAGAAAATGAAATGAGTACAAAAAAATTTAAGTAATTGAAATAAACTACATATATTTAATAAGGACAAAAATAGGAATAGAATTTTAATAGAATCAGAAATGGCGATCCAAATAATTTATAATATATTTTCGAAAATATTTATAATATAAATAAAATTCCAGAGAACACATTAATGTATTAAATCTTTCAAATTTTTGTATTAAATCTTGCGAATTGTTCCAATATTTGCTTTGTTCTATTTTAAACACGATAAGAATTTTTGTCTTTATTTGATATATTATATAGTTTATTTCAAACTTAATATTAAATCATACTTTTTTCGTATTATGTTCTCATTTCATTTTCTAATAGAGTTTTTTATCAAAACCACAAAGCGATATACTTTAGAATTTGTAAAAAAAATGTTTTTTATTGTTATTTTATAATCCAGTTTTATAATCCAATTAAATAAAACTTTTAAAGGTCCTGTAGAAGATCCCGAAAAAATTCCAACTGGATCTTTTTTTGAACAGACCTACAATTTGAGGGAAGTAACAATTTATTTGGAACGTTACTAAAATCGACTTTTAACTTAAAATTTGATCATTTTTTTCACGTTAATAAGGCTATATTTCTTAAGGTCTATCTCAAGGTATATGGTAACATAGAGTTAAATAAATTATTGCATCGTGTTCAGCGACTAAAAAAATATACAGTATCACAGTTTAAAATCTGGATTAAACCATTTTTGTATCAGATCAACATATATTAAGAAAAATCAAAATTTTGATTTAAAAATCAAAGTTTCGATTTTGATTTAAAAATCGTTTTTAGCGATCTCTAAATCTTAATATTTTTAAATAAAAATTTAGGAGTGTCCTTTTGACATGAAATGAGAGGTTTAAGTTGAGAGGCCAATTAAAAAGAAATTTTTTTTTCTTTCTTCAGTTTAATGTCTAATATATGTATATCTATGTATTAGGTGTAGTAAAAAGAAATCATTATTTTTCCATTCAATTTCATGCAAAAATAATGGATTTCTTTTTACTACACTTAATATATAGTATAATATAGCTATATAAATAAGAATATAGAAATAATAATATAGTTATACATACATATTGTATATATAAAAACGACCGCAAAAATTAGCAAGTTAATATTAGATATTATAAAAATTTCTAGTTTGATAAATGATTCGAAAAAAATACTTATGTGAAAAAATGTCGCAAAATTTTCGTATCTGATACAAAAGCCTGCTGTTCATTGATCGAACAAAACAAGAATAGAGTAAACAGCCCGATTAGAGAATCTCGAGTCGAAACTCAGTCGCGCGAGAGAGCACGTCGGTCGTGATAAAGAATTAGCTACGCCGATTCGAGTTTTACGGCCGAACGCCCGATGATACATCCATACGAAAAGCAAAGTGCTAAGAGCGCTGCAGCTTATAACTCTATGCATCGATATCCGATATATGTCCAAAATGTCGGATCACAGGTCAGTTACCGAAGAGCACCGATCAATCCTCCCACCAATAATCTCATACACGATAGACTTTTCAAACATGCTGCGTGATTCGTTCGTATTAACTTGTATTACATACATTTATATTCAGGCTTAATATTTTTTTATTAATATTATATCTACAAGTTTAACTTATCGTAATAATATTATCGAGATAATAATGTAATCTGCACTCGCGCATTATGATGAATATCAGAGAATGAGATTAAGATTGAACTTGATTAATCAAAGCAAAGTTACTAAATTTGATATTTTCTTTCTTGTGATTACGTAACCTCAATTTCAATCTCTAGTCTGATACGGGATACTTATGAGTATTATGTATTCACATTATGAAATGGAAATATTGTTCGTCATAATTCACATTCTGATGTTTTAATTTACTATTTAACTTAATCTTAAATGTCAACTGACATTTAAGATTAAGTCAACTGATAATGAAACTATGTTAATTATAGCATCATAGAAATATATATTGCTATTGTTTTTATGCTATTGATTTTATATAAATAATTTCATGTCAATTGTATGCCATTCAATTAAACAGTTATTATCATCCACAATCCACATTGTTCCACAATCCAGAGTTTGTCATTTCTTTCACAGAAAAGAAGCATCTCTTATCTTAGCATCTAAAGTGAGAAAGCGAAAACATATAAAAGCGATTACAAGCAAGGGAAACAAGATGGCGATAAAGGATTGGATTCTCTGCTATTGCAGAGAAGGCAGATGAGATGGAGAATAGTAGTCGGTTATACGTGACTACGGTAAGCGTGGTGTGTCCATGGAAGGTCGGTGTACCGCATCTAGGCGCTGCTACTCGGAAAGTACAGTGGCAGTAATGGTCTAGTAAATCACATTATATATTGTTTCTTGAGGGGCAGAGGAAGCCGTGGCGAGAGGCCTGTTGTAAGAGAACACGAAGGGACCGGAGCTTTCCCTTTTCTCTCTCTCTCTCTCTCTCTCTCTCTCTCTCTCTCTCGCTCTTTCTCTGGCAGTTGGAAAGTGACAGCCCCTTCCTTACTAACCGGTAGTCACGGAGATTGCGAAATAAACACACATACATTCTTATAGATATACATTCTCGTTTTGATAAATACGGATTGTCGTCGGAGTGACATATATTAACTGAGATGTATACATATTATGCTTCCGTTCTTTTGTGTATTATTAATATTTTCTAAACACGATATATTTCTTTATCTTTCATTTTACTTATGAATAAGTAATTTAATTAAGAAATGTTAAATAGTAAATGTATAATTAAATTAAAATAAATTATCATTCTAAAGAATACCTGTTATCTTTTTGCAATAATAATATTGTATTGTCAAGATAACTCTTATTGCATTTAATAGATATCAATTTTGTCGCAAAGTGTCTAATTGTTAGTATCAAAGTACTACAGTTCCTTTAAATAAAAATACATAATTGCCTTTTATTTTCCAAAGGACTAGTATTTAACGACATGTTATATCTTATTTTCGAAAAGAAACGTTTTGAAAAGATCCTACAGTTGTCACTGTGAGTGACTCAATACAAACGCCGTGTGTAGTCTGATATAAAAGAAGACTACTTGCCAACCGTAAACGTTTCCCAAGGTAAAACTACGTTGTGCACCATCTTTTAAAGCAGTGCTACTTACTCCTTCTTCTTTTAGTCGAGTGGTGAGCAGATTGTACTGGAAAGGGACACCTCACGTAAGAGAAAAATTGCCAATAGAAACGCGAATAAAAAAATAGAAAGACCGAAAGGTGAGATGTAATAAAAAATAATAATCAAGAGAGACAAGATTTGAATGGAAGAGAAGAAAATTTTCATACAATTATTACGATTGTACAAAGAAACGAGATACTAAGGTATTTATCGTTTCACTTTAATTAAAGAACTTATATCTTTCTTTCTTTTTTTATTAGAAATCATTTTGGAAATTCTAAGAAACACATACAATAATATATAGGTATATTCTTGAAAAAAAAAACAACATTAAAATAATTATAATTATAAAAACATTAAAATAATCATAATTATAATAATCGTTTATATATTTCTTTATTAAAATAAAGAAACATATAAATAAATACAAATGCGCTAAAGAATCATAAGTTACGCTGAAAGTCATGTTTTTGGAAAGTTTTGATTATTGCTGAAGTACTGATAATTATAATTTTGAAAAAAGCATATACAGATATAACAAAAACTTATCTCTCTGGTGGTAGCGGAAACCGTACTCGTTTACTAAGATGAAGGCATTCGCTGTATACCTATTCTCACGTAGGATAACTGGTACACGTTACCTTCCTGAAAAGTAGTGAGCAGATTTCAAAAGAAAAGGATACCATCATCGTGTCCAAAAGCCGCGCAAGTCGACAGAGATAACAGCAAAAAGAGAACGAACAACGGACGGAACTGAAAGGGGTGCAGATAAGGAGGTGAAAAGGAGGAAATGTCCACCAACAAGTGGAAACGGTAAAAGGAGCGAAAAACGATTGCGAAAACCGCAAGGATAGGAAATAGAGGCAAAGAAGAGAACAAGATCTTGAACAGGGATATATCCTGAAAAAGGGAAAAAAAGATAAGATCCAGTGACGTTTATCGAACGAAATGTGCGCGCGCGCGAAAGAGAGAGAGAGAGAGAGAGAGAGAGAGAGAGAAAATGTGTGTAAATAGGTTTGCTAGAAGATAAAACAGATCTCATCCTCACGATCTTGTCTGAACTCTCATTTCATAAGAGCGAAAATATTCTGCGGAGGCATTACTTTGGTATCGCTGGTAATAAAACGCAAAATGTCTTTGAAACAGCATCGGCCGGCTCTTTCCGCGCCGCCGCACCACGTCGGAATACTTCGCACCGAGTGAAAGAGAACGGCAATTCCACGATGCAATAGGGCAATCGTAAACGTTTACCAGGGTAAAGGCTTTCGTTGTAGAATCTTCTCTCGACAGCAGCACTACGGAACGCGTCCAGTTGCCCCGTTGAGCCAAAGCAAACGCGCACATTTCAGACAGAACGTAAGAAAGGAAGAAATAACACAGGATATGGATCTAATGAAAGAAGTGAGGATAAGAGGGAACACTAAGAGGCGAACATAAGAGGCGAACATTTAGAAAATATAAAAAGACAGAAAGACGGATGAGAGAGAAGAAAGACAAACTTGAACGTAAATAGCATAGAGGAAATGGGAATTTAAAAAATATCGTAAACATAGGAAAAAATTAAGGATAAAAAAGGAAAGCAAGAAATAACACAATATGAATTTAATAATAGAAGCAAAAGCGAGAGAGAGAGAGAGAGAGAGAGAGAGAGAGAGAGAGAGAGAGAGAGAGAGAGAG
>Ga0157364_1001474_pt1 | contig 20080 bp, 12 predicted proteins | sample AttsexASBM2_FD_111476 | JGI IMG/M metagenome (GOLD analysis project Ga0157364, IMG submission 111476) | Fungus gardens microbial communities from leaf cutter ant in Ribeirão Preto, State of São Paulo, Brazil - Atta sexdens ASBM2 | ecosystem: Host-associated > Fungi > Mycelium > Unclassified ...
ACAATATGTAAATTACAGAATCAATTTTCTGTTAATTATACACATTTCTTTTTAAATTCTTCTTAGAGACTCTAAGGACAGGATGCATATCTCTAGTGAAATGCAATCGTATTACGGTAATGCTATGGATAATCGTGAGAGTTATTCACATTGCATGTTAAAACACACAGTCGAATTCTCGTGTTCTGCGTATTTACTCATACAAAAGACCCATAGAAAGGAAATGCGTGTTACATAGAAAAAAAAAAACTTTAAGTTAAAGCATTCTTTTTTCGGTTTCTATTATTATATATGTTCTATTTAAAACAGAATTTTCGCGCTATAAATAATTTGTTCATATTTACTTACATACCAATTTAATGAGAAAATAGGAATTAAATAAAATTATTTATATATACTAATAAAACTTTAATAAATATTCGTACAAAAGTTTATTTGCATTAGTCATTTAAAAATTATTTACTGCAATAAGTTATTGTGCTGCGTAAGCCATTATATAAGCCAAATTATTTGTTGCAATTGATTTCAGAATAAAAATGTTGTTGACTGATATCAACTAAAAATATTAATAAAAAAACGGATAAATAAATATTTAATTAAAAATGTACGAAATATATGCAATTAGTCAAGTATTTCATAAGATGAACTGAAAGTAACTAAAGTAGTCAACCTTATTACAATGAAGGAAAAACTTAGTGTGCCCGGATCGCATTAATTGCACTTCTGTGAATATATTATCCCAATACAATATTTGCATTACGAAAATATAAAAATAATAAACATATTATATATAGTGACATAGTTTGTGAAACAAAAATATATTCACAAAACATATTGGTCCTAGAATATTGCGATTTAATGCGACCCGAGCACGCCAAATTTTTCTTCACTATAACCCAGTTAACTACTTTAGTCACTTTCCATATGTCCATATGTCTTGCGTAATAAAATACTTGATTAATTGCATTTATTTCGAATTCATTTTTTATCAAGAGAAATATAAAATTTGATATTTTTTTTAATACTTGACATATATTATATATATTTTTTCTTTTTTTAAAAAGATTTTTTTAGAGTTGGCTTTTTTAGTTAATTTTTATAGATATTTTTAACTGATATTATATAACTAAAACATCCTTAAGATATTAAGTGTAAAAAATACACATATCTATATTGCAAATGTATAACTTAACGTATCCCAAGAACATACCTCTAAAAATACCAATAAATAAGTAATAAAATAAATGATATTACTAAATAATTGATATTAAATAGATATAGTCCTTGATTTTCTAATATTTTTTCTCTTCTGTTCCAGAAATAGTTGAACCGCTAATTTGCGGCGTTAGAGTTAATGCAATTGTCTCGAATGATATTTCCGCGTTAAACGGGAATCGAATACGGCTCGCGCTAACGGCATTATCGGTTTTTCGTCAGCAGAAATCTATTCCAATCGTAAACATAATTGATTGCATTATGCTCTCTATATTCCAGAATTATCCTCGCTCTCGTAGAACTTGATTTTTTGCTTTTAAGTGGCGACAGGTACATTTAACGTTCTCGCAAATTCCCTAAGTATATAATTCTTCCTGTTGAACGATGATTAAAGTAAAAGAAATGTTTTTATATAATTTACATCTTTACAATTTATGGAAACAGAAATAAAATTCGATATTTAAATGATATTCGATATTTATGACGAATGTCTAATGATATTTATGACGAACGTCTAATGATATTTATGACAGCAGCAAAATCCATCGGGCTTACTTATTCGCGTCGTGTTTTTTCACACGAACGCCTCGCAGCATCGCGATCAACGCCGAACAACTTTCTTAATAAATGTCCTCGGCGCCCGTTATTTTATTATAAAATTGCTGAGTCTGTGATATGAAGTCCTAACTTCTATATCTCTTCATTTTAATTTAACCCTTTAATGTTGTACAGGTATAATATCTATCATTCAAGCTTGTTTTTTCAATAAATCAATTGTTCCGCGCATTTCTTTAGTATATATTTGATATTGCTAGATTGTTAAGAGGTTCCTCTAATTAATAAATCAAATTTTATAATTAAATTTTAAGTAAATTTGTTATTAATGAATATATACCGTGAAAAACTCGCGTCGTTTATAGTGAATAATTTCGTTTTGTATATAAATTTTTATTATTAACAAATACTTTAAGATCACTATTTGGAGATTTTCGAAGTCACTGATCATGAATTTGATATCAAAGATACAATATTAATACATATAAAACAATATAAAATTCGAAATATCATATAATATGGCGGACCTACATAGCGAACAAAATTTTCAAAATTGTTCATCATTGTTGATCATTAGAAAAAAACGTGCTATAAGGGATTAATATAAAATAACACGAGTGCACGTACACTTTCTTCTTCTGCTCATACGAATTACATATACTAATGCTTGGTGTTCCTACTTGTTTCGTAATAATTTCGCATTGTGAAACGTCACTCGAAATTAAATAACAAGTGATGCCTTAGTACGATCTGGCTGTGTTCGTATATTAAGTAATATACCGTCACTCGTCATTCTAAATGTCCTAGCTTATGAATTTCTGAAGATTCAATCAGTCTATTAATTCACCGTTAATGTTTTTAATTATTAACGCAGCCATTAAATTAAATTGCAAATGTCAATCTCAATTTTCTCTTTTGGATGTGTCGGGTCATTATTTAAAACAAATACTAGCGTGTTGTTATGCAAGAATAGAGGCACAAAGAAACCTAGGAAATTATTCTTAACTATGCCAATACGTGCGCAGCACAATATAGATATTTACTTTTGAATCGCGTAACTCGACGGAACGTTGAACGCTTGACTCGAGTTTCGCTTATTTTTTTTTTTGGGAGGAAAAAGAAACCTTTGCGTGTTATGACAGCACTATGAAAGGACTTTAACAAATTGCCTTTTAACGACCTGATACCGAGCCATTTCGTCCTTCCCCCGGACGCATTCCGCAATAAGCCCGTGCAGCGTATGAACGGTTAATTTAACGTAAACTTTAGCCTCTCGCAGCATAAAATAATGAACATAATGAATTTGATCGAGCGCCCATTGCCGCCATCGCGTCATCGTCTCTTTTCTTCTCTTTTTTTTTTTCTCTAGGAGATGAATTATACAGAAGGATCAGCGTTCATCTACCGATTTAATTTCTGCCTATTATCGAAAATCGCAGCGGTGTTGATCGTCTCTAAACTCCGATTTTACTCCGACCGTCCTCTTTCTCTTTCTCCCCTCAACTAAGAATCTAAAAAATTCGTAAAATGTGAGAGATTCGATGTATCTTCGTAATCACGCATACTCGACTTTAACATTGTTCGCGAATAAATTTTTGTGGTATTTTTTTATTCGAATAAAATGGTGGCATTAAATAGATAGAGAAAGAAAGAGAGGAAAAGAAAAAGAGAACACAAAAGCGGGAAGGGAACGAGTTTTTTTTACGTTTTATATTGAGCTTTTCAATATACGTGATATGTGAACGAAATTTCATCCCTTATTTGTTATTCGCGAATTTATTTTGTCTAGAATCATGAAGTTATATAAACTTTGATCCGTTTTTAAACTCATTCTTCCATTATTTGTACGACATATTGGATTTTCCGCGGAGAGAATAACCGCCGAATCGAATAGAACAACACTTACAAAGAGGAGTACCGTTCAGTTCCGTCAGCGTAATGTAGTCTATAACAATAGTCGTCATTACGTCTTACAATTCGGAGTAACGTGAAAGTTACGTTAATTAAAAATTTCAAGACGAAAACGTTTACACATTTTGAGTGTCCTTGCAATGTTTATTAAGCGTAATTATAAGATGTAACAGTAATAACGCAGGTCTACAATCTTCAATATGTTCTCTTCTGCAAATGCAAAGTGGAGAAAAATTAATTTTATATATACATAATACTGTAGCAGAGGAAGAAAGAAGAGCGATGTTTCATGAACATAACTCTTATCGTGTTACAAATACAATATTTGTGATGATAGTATTACATAGGTATTTATGGATTTTAATGATGTAACGCGATATCGAGTGGCACGTTGCGACGCGGCGCAACAAATTAAGCAACAACGTGTTTTAAGGATAAATGTCTGCAACACGACTGTGGATTTCGAAAATTGAGTCCTCCGAGTATACAACAATTACAGGCAGGCGTAACTGAATTACGACTGCTCGTGTGGAGAGATGCACTCGAAGACAGGAATACTTCAAGGCAAGAGACTGATGGTGGTACTTGACATCGCCCGGAATTGCCCTCCCCCTTCCCCCCCTCCCCCCGAGTGTTCACATCAACCCTCTTCCTCTCCTTTCCCCTGAGAGACCCCACTAGTCCCTTTTCCGGAATTCGAAATACACGGTGCGCCATTTCGCCGCTTTATTTATGACCGTTGTGTGCTTGTCGCTGAGGCTCGTTGCGAAAATTAACGTGGGTTGAGAGCGTCGTTAAAAAATGACCGCAGGGTACCGCGAGATGTCTTAACAAGGAACAACGGTAACGAGAAAAATTTCGATCCTCGCGCGTAACATTTGAAATCCCACGACATTTGATGGCGAGGTGGGCGAGTTTCTGTCGCGCGAGCAAGAAAAGGTAGGTACAAGTGAAGTAATAATTCCTCGAGACTCCAGTTTGCTCTCCTCGCTAAGAAATAGTTACGTTGCGCGATACGATGTCTATGCCATGCGTTTTAGTAGCCGCTAGAAACGGTGGGTCGAATGTTTCGAAAAACTTTCGCAATCTGCTTCTCCTTCAATGCTCTTCGATTCGCAAAGTTCGCGAAATTTCACGGCGATTCGAGTGCTGATAAAAATTAACTGTAATTTTCTACGTGACGATGAAGTGGCTGGATTTTTAGTTTGCAAAAGGAAGAAAGATTTTCTGCACTGCGAACTAAAAGAAAAAAAAAAAAGAAAAATAAATAAATCTGCGAAAGCATGTTTTCATAAGAAATACAGGCAAGATTATTCATTTAATTATAAATGCTTATTGTTGAAAAAAGTAAGCCCGTTTGAAGATCGAGAGCGAAATCAATTTATGTAACAGGAAAGAAAGATGAAAGTAAAGCTCGTTAAAAAAAATGATGAAAATAAATTATAAATTGAGCCAGCTGCGAGCTTCCAATAAAAACGAGAATAATTTTCAGCCGGTAGAAAGACTAATAGTGATCTAGACAACATGGCACGAGCGCAGGTTGCACCGCGACAATTAAGAAAAAAATAAAATAAAATAAATAAATAAAAGCGTAGTGGACGGGCGAATATATTAATGATCTCGATGACAATTCGCGAGATATTTTTGTCGGTGTTACAAACGCGTTTGATTGATAATCGTGGCAATAATTAAGAAAAAAAGAAAGCAAGTGAATATACACATATATGCAGCGACGACTGGCAAAGTTGGAATAATTTTTTTCTCCTGCGCGTGCGCGTGCCAACATTACAATCGCCCTTAAATTAATGCGACTTTTCCGCGTCGTCTGCCTGCGGCGTGTGGTAGGCGCCCGAAGACCCGCGATATTTCATCAAATTACCTTTTCGCTGTCCACGGGGGTCTCTCTCCAGTGCCGCGCGTTATGCTCGATTTTTCCACGTCTTACGCAGCGCGCAGAATTAATGTGACCGCTTACCGGTTAAATCAATCGGAATTCACCCGTGCGCTTCTGCTCGCGAAGGATCGCATTTTACGTGACTCTCCGTTGACCCGTTCCGCCATTCCACCAGATATCCACGGACAGGTGTCGCCATTTGACTGTGTGTTTCTCTCTTTATTTTTTTTTATTTTAATCGCCTTACGTAATCACGGAGAATTACGCGTGCAGATATTAAATACACGCGTATATTGCATCGCCAGACCAAAGACATTTTCACATTCCGTGTCGAAAGGGCGCTCCTAAGAATTGTTTGACCTTTCCGCCGTAGCTTCTTTTTCTTCAGTTTCTCGTCTTTTTTCCCCTTCCATCTTCTCTTTTTTCTTTAATGCTCCTTACGCCGACGTCCTGCTGGGTATTAGGAATTAATGTACCGGCATGACCGTCTCAATCTTGCCATCCCTTTTCGCCTCCCCGCGACAGCGGATTCCGTAGCTTCTTCAACTTTAAAGAGCGCAACGAAGAGATGTTCTTCATTTTCAATTTATTAAAGTTTAAATTATACCGTGAAGTTTATGAAATTTATTTCCACACATACATATACATATACACACATACACATAAAAGTGCTATTCTTTGTAAAATATTCCTGGAAAGAATTATGTCCTGCCTGTCACGTTGTTTTCGCCGTTACAAAGCAGGCTCTCGCTTTTCTACATGATATATTTGCGATTGACTCAGTCATTCTCGCGACCCTATGGTATTCAATAGATTGATAACTTTCGAGTTTTATTTCGTATATACGTCAATTCTCTCTCTTTCTTCTTATTTTTTAAATAAAAGTAAATATAACAGCATTGTCAACTGCTACGATGCACCTTAACAATATCTCTATATATGTTTTCACCCCCCGCCCCCCCCCCTCTCTCTCTCTCTGTCCATTTCACGATATTACAAGGCCCCGCTGCTGCAACGGGTATCTATCCAATGCGCCGACCAAAGGTCGACGAGCTATTCCCGTGGAAGGAAACGGGACATCTTTTATTCTCGTACTCTAACATGAAAAGGCACTTTTATTTTTGCAGACCCCTTCGGATCGCAGCGTCGTCGCTATTTCTACCGTCTTCAAAACTCTCGCGGGAATATCAATGTCACATTCGCGAGTGTGGTTCACGGATCCGAGGTTCGAGTTACGACTTACAGTATGGACATCACGTTCATATCTTCAAAGAATCTCTTCTCTTCCTCTCTCTCTTTCTGCGCAGCCAGCCGTTCTTCCATTTTTCCGTATTTCTTCTTCTAATCGTCTTGCATGAGATCCAGCAAGTTACACTCAATCGACCTCGAAACTCCCACCTAACTGCCAATTTGCTTTTGTGTGTTTCTCTCGTACTGCGATGCGATCTTTATTTGCCTGTCCATCTTGTCCACCTTTTATCTTCGGTGCGGCAAATGTAGGAGCGATTTTCAGGAGCGACTTTTAATTTCTTCGAACATTTATTATTTTACAATTAATGAACAATAGGAAGTTTTAATGCCGATTTAATCTGCATATCAGCTGCCTTTGCAGGCAGCTAACATAGGTCACTCAATTATAAATCTCTTTGTCAAATAATTTTATTTTCTTTATGTTACATCCACAAATTTGAATGAATATCTTATCAAAATGTACTTACAATTAATATTTATTTTTTTTTATTAATTATGTCATTTTGACTGAAACTAATTAGTGTCTTTTGATTAACATACATATTAAATCTGGGTCTTACTGAGTATTACCCAGTATCAGTAATTGTACTATTAGATTTTGGCATCAGCTCCGGAGAGCTTAATTCATAATACGATATCGAAATAATTTTCAATACGTGAGAATATTTCCCGACATTTTGAAATTATAAGTAAGAATATTATGGAGTAAGATAAACGCAGATTAGACTATTCTCTGTTTCCAGCTTTTGTAGTAGTAATATGGAACATAAGCGAGTCATTTTCGTGGCGGAATCCTCCCGAGTAACGTCGGGCATCATAAAACGCTGAATCCAATCGCAATCTCATCTCCCCCCCCCCGGCTCTCTTGCAGTGGACGAACAGACAAACGTGGTATAGTACAAACGTGGAGCTCTTTCCGCTAATTCTAGTCCGTTTTCCCCGGCTTCCCTTTATTAATCAACGTAAACAACCACAAGGAATTACACGGCATTAGAACGGCAATTGCGTCCACACGCATTCGACTCTCATAAACCAACCTTCCTCGACTCCTTTCTCCCGCCATCACCTTAAATACACCGCGTTCTGCCGCATTCATTTCGCTCTTCTTCTTTCTCTTCTCTTCCATTCTCTCTTTAATTTTTCCCCTTTTCCCACCGTCATTCTTTTATACGACGTCTCTCGCTTCCAAGCACGGAAATCTACGTAGGATTAAACGTGCAACTTCTCCTAGCATAAAGGAGCACTTTTCCTTGTACTTTTTTCTCGCTCGCCCTCTTCGTCTTTCCTTTCTTCTTCCTTCTTGTGCAACCATCACTTGATCTTTACGGTTCCGCTTTGGCTTTTTATTTTTATTTTTTTTTTTACGCTAACGTAGCGCCGCAGCGAGCCGCCAATTAATATGGGATCACGGTTGGATTCATTATAGTAACGAGTTGGATGAAAAAGTATCGTGAGAAGCCCGTCTTCTCAGTTCTCGTAGCTATCCTTTGTCGTTGTCGTCGTCGACTTAATTAAAGACGTCACAGAGCTAAAGACTTTTATTGAGGAGCTTACAGCTGCCGAGGCGACGCTTATTAACTGCAAAACGGACGTTCTATACCCGCAAAAGGAGATTTCGTAGCGATTGTATACGCGCGATTGACAGCGACTCGTTACTATCTGTATTGTATTTTTTTCTTCGCACACCCACTCCATTGTAATCGAAGCTTCGAAAAAAAAAACAACACGCATTGAAAATCAAATTTCATTGTTTATTTACAGGAATATAAAAATAGCAAAGCCTGTATTTCGGAAAATTCGTTTTTATTTGATATGTCGCAACGTTATATCCATTCGAAGTAGTAAGCGATTTATTTATTTTTCGTGAAAATGCACCTTCGTTACAGAGATCGTATCGTCGATTGTCAATCAGTTGATCTCGTCGAATGAACTTTTCTAATTTTAACATGAAATGGGTCAGATGATCTCTCCAGAAGATATTATCGATCGGCACTCGAAAGCGTTTCGTGAAATTGCGAAAAAAAGCAATTTCCTTCGCGAAACAATCGTCTCGTTGAGCCATGTAGGTTTAACCCATGCGTTTTGAAAAATTCCCGCTCTCTTTTCTCTCTCGCTCTCTTTATTCTCTTCTACCCTCGTCGAACTCTCGGAGCCTCGATGAAATATCGTACACGTTATTTTTTAACGGATAAACCGTAAGCTTCTCTCACGTGACTGAGTACGCGACGTGAATACACGGCAAAATATTAACTGATTTTTTGTCCGCGCGTACCTGAGAAAAAAAGACGGGCGACTCCAAGTTCGCACCGGGAAAAGTTTCCCGAAATTTTCAGAGGCGTCCTCGCGTCGAGACCGTGAATAAACACTGCCTGCACAAAAAAAAAGATATATATACCACCGTTATTTATGCATGCCGGGTGCATTGTTCGGAAAAGAATCCTCCCTATATATTTCGTTATTATCGAGAGACTCGAAGTTACTAGCGAATCTCATTGCGAAAACCGAGCACGGTCGAAAATATTATCATTCGCGGTTCTCCACGGAAATTCGCGCAGGTGAAATTTCAATGGCAGACAAAAGAAACAAAATAAAAAAGTACCGTGAGCGATATTTATTCGGACTGACCCCATTTTTTTTGGAGGACCAAACGTGCGAAGCGCTTCATATTGGGAATCTTAATTCAAACATCATAAAAATTATCGATTCTTATGACCTTTATGAAAATATTTTCGTAAAAATGCTCAAGAAATTTGACAAAAATTATATTTTACTATGAGTATAACCGTCACAGTTTCTCTACAACAAAGATTTTAGCATTCTATTACATTCTATTATATTCGTTGTTATATTAAAAAAAATTGTTAAACATGTTATATGTATATAAATATATCCATTTGTAATAAAATATATAAATATATAATTTGTATCTTTACACTGAGAAAAATGTTCCGATCAATCAATTGTGGAATGTATTTTGATGAAATTAAACATTTCTAATATTATCATGATAGGATATTTTAGAATTAGAACATTTGATACACCTATAAGGATTTAGTATTTTCCAATTGGAGCTAAAACTCATATTTACCTAAACATTCTTAAATTTTTTCAAAAAAATTTGCAGTACGCGGACAGATGGACGTAGCAAAATTTTGTTTCTACATATAAGTAAAAAAACTGTACAAGTTGGAAAAAAGGCGGAGTGTTAAGATTTCTCTTCTATATTCTAATAAAACGGAACAATGCCTTGAAAACGAATTCTCGATATTCGGATTTCGAAATAAAAATAAATAAAATATTTTTGACAGTACACGGAAAAAAAAGATTTATTAAAACAACTAAAAATTTTACTAATTCAATAAATCTACAGCCGTAATATATGGACAGCCATTTTTTTTAAATTAGCAAAGTCGTATAGCTAAATAAATTTACTGATTGTAGATAACTATATTTGTGGTAATAGCAAATTTGTACAGTAAGGGCATCTTTCTGCGAAAATTAATCCAATATGCAGATCAAAATTTTTCGAATAAACATGTATACACTTTTGCTACCGTAATGAAGAAAACTTCTTATATTAACAATTGTAGGAAAGAATTAGCTAAATTAGTTTAATTACTTACGCTTATAGATATAAGCGATCAGTAAGTAATTAAACTAAAATTCTCGGTTAAACTATCAAATTTTTTAAATTATAAATGTTGAACTCGCGTAGTAAGCTATATTGTATCACATGATCTATTTTTTTCGTGTACAATTTTAAGTTTGTGTAAAAATTAATTTAGGAACTTAATGTTACATTCTGTATTTATGTGTTATTATATATTTATATGTTGGGTCTTATTTTATCAAAAAGTTTTGGTATATTTAACAGGAAGGAGAGAATTAATTATGTTCATCCGGTAATTCCTGTAAGAATTCTGATTCGTTCATTTTTAAACAAATTAATGGAATCTATCAGATTTCCAATTAAAGTAATCAGATTCTTTTTCTAATATATATAATAAAAAAATAAGTAGATAATAGAGAGTTACTTAGATATGTACAATATTGCTATATTGTACATATTTATATAATACATATTTATATAATAACATTTAATAATTGCAAAAGAGAAAATATTCTTAAAAGAGAAAAAATATTTTCCATATTAGATTTTTGCACAGGGTTCGAAAATGCAAGTTGCATCAAGGAAGAAAACGATTTCTTATGCGGACTACGACGACGGCAACGAAGAGGATTCGTTCAAAATTCGAAGCGGAAGACGGCGGTACGACGAAGTTACCTGCGGAAAATTCGGACGCGTTTATTCACACAACGAATTCGTTCTTCCGTATACCCTATGCATCAGCAGTGGCGGCAGCTTCCGTAGCAGCGAGAATCAGGAAATTACAGAAAAGGTCGAGAGAGGAAACATTACACGAGCATGAACAAGGAAGACAGAGAAGAAGAGAGAAAGAGAAAGAGATAGGGGAGAGAAGAAGAGAGGGAGGAGGAGGAGAGAAAGAGAGAGAGAGAGAGAAAGAGAGAGATGACGCATGTATGACGTAACCAAATATTATCATTTAGAGGAGAAGATTTTCAGGTCAAAATTTCGCGAGGAACTAAGTCGAAATTGGTTTTTGTTCGTTACTCGTCTGCGCCGTCATCATCGCTGTCGTCGTCATCGTCGTCGACGTTGAGCTCGACCTAATTAACGGCACCGTCGAGTCGGAAGCGCGCACCGATTTTCTCTTTGGGGACTAAAGCGTTTCCTCACTGATAAAAGGGTCGTTCCCCCGAGCTCGCGCTTTTATTCATTGAAGGATACGTAGTCAATATTATCATCGGCCTGCGCTGCAGCAACGACCGTCAACCGCTATAACGAATGTATTACCGTTAAGTTACTTTAGCATCGTCATTCTATAATATGTACCATTGTTTGCTAATATGACAATTGTCATCGTCGTCCTCTCACGCTGCGACGGATATATCGTCATCGAAACAAATCACGAAACACAACCCCCCGTTGCAGCACCCTTTCAGTATGTATGAGTTAGCATTCACATATCGCATCATCGAATAAATCATATATCCACGATAAAATTGATGCTGTGGTTCTCATTATTTCCCCTTTCTTCCTTTTTTATCCATTCCTCCGTGCCTTTTCAAAGCACGACACCGTCAGCTCCTGTCATCTTCACAAACTGATTTTCCAATTTTCTATATCTTTCCCTTTTTTCTCATTCAGCCCATATGTCGTCTTTATCATATTACGATTGATTCATTAATATCATATTTTATCTTCCTCATATGATTTAGTTTAATTTTCTAATTTCAGACGAATTGAAAATAATAATACGCGCTCGCGACGTTCCACGTAATCATTTTTGTGCGCAATTATTTTGAAACGATCGATGGACTAGAAAGGGCCATTGAAGTAATTATCGATATGAATTTTACGATATCATGGTTTTACATTTATTTTTCACAAAGTTTTTTTCTCATACTTTTAAAAATGCGGAAAATAATATGGAAAAATCACCGAGATTCTATTGAAATAAGACTTATCTAAAATTAATCGGAATCAATGAAATCTTGCATTCTCTTTATTAATATAAGATTTTTTTTCTCTTCACTTGATATTTAAGTCGATAATTGTTCTAAAAAAGAACATAGTGATAGCAATTAAATGGTGTTTAAATTATACTTAATATACATAATTAAATAAACTATTTTATATATAATTGCAATAAATATCAAACAATTTATTTTAAGCTATTAATTTTACGTATAAAACTGTATAGATTTTCTATATATAGTTGACATCACACTGCCTTTTTCTGAGTGAGAAAATTTTTCATCAGGCAAGATTTCCTTTTCACCCTCTTTCGTTTTCTCTTTGCTTTGAATTTGTTAGAGTCAAACGCATAAATAGTTTTTTCTTTTTTTTTTTTAAATTTTTTCTTGCTCTTTTCTCTTATTTCAATGCGCTTATACATCTATGGTATTCTATTTCATGTACTATACATATTACATATATTATTTCTTCTCTTTTTATATAATTATTCAACAACTTCTTCATATTTTTTGTATACAGTTCAATTACTTTATTCTTTAATTTAAAATTTTTGCAAATTTCATATTTGAAAACAAAGAAACAATTATTATCCAATGTATATTTTGTGCGCCTAAGAGGATACTATAATATTCCAGGGCGTTTTAATAAATGCACTTTCTCTCTCTCTCTTTCATTTTCTCTCTCCTGTTTTAAGTTAATCGAGGAAAATAAATCGTAAATAAGATAAACCCATGACTTCCTGAGTCAGTCACACGCTTTTGTTATTCTCGTTAGTTTTATATGTGTCCCGTTTGGCCGTACCTCAGTCCTGACGAGGCTCGCGCGCTACAGAATAATAAATAGATTTCTCTCTTCCTTTCTCACGTCCTCGCTCTTCACACCGAGGCATTCTGCCCGCTCATTCACCACGCGCTTATTTCGCGTTGTCCCTCGGAGAGCACCTCACTTTCCTTGTTCGTCTCTTTTTCTCGTCCTCAATTATTTTCTGGCTCCTCTTCTCCCTTGGCCATTCTCTTCCCATTCTCGACGCTTTCCGACGCACGGTTTCCTGGCTTTGAGCTCGGACTCTCCTTCCTCATTGTTCCCCGATCGTTTCCGACGTGCTCCTGCTAACTCGTTCCTTTTCCTCGGATTTTCCAATTTGTCTCTCTTTTCCGCTCGTTTCGCCCTTTTCCCTTTTACCTTACCCTTTCTTCTCTGTCGATTTGTCTTCCGCGTGCAATTTTACGAGCTACGGTTGGGCCGGGACTATACGCGCGAGCTATATCGCTTGCAACATGATTCATTTTGTTTGCCACATTTTTTAATACGCTCCCATATTCGCGTCGTTTAATCTGCTGTCGACGTTTGATCGACTATTCGCTAACGGCGAATTTTCCTTTTATGAAGGACTAGGTCAACGAACTTTGTAGTGTTCAATCACAAGAAAATATCAAAGTAGATCCCCATTCATTTAATTGATGCTTCTTAAAGATCCATTAATATTTATTATAGCTATTATAGGATCGTTAATATATATTATGTAAGGACGAGTGAATAATGACTTTACCCTCTTGGGGTTTGTCTATTAAAAAAAAAGATTACTTTTTGATAGCCCGAAATGTCTAATAAAATAGCCTTCGAATATTAAAATTACAGTGCAAATATTCTGTTATAAATCTCTTGAGCTTATTAATATACTCACTTATTCAAAGTAGTCCTATTTGTTAAGAATCAAGATAAGATTTTATTCCTTCTTCTTTCTCTTTCCCAGTTCCCTTCTATTTTTTCACTTTATACCCATCGAAATAATAAGCGTTTCAACAAGCAGACGGAGAATTATGGTTCTACCTTCCGAGGCAAGCAGCGCGAGATCTGGCGCTGTCAATCCGCATATTTCGCCGTTGTTTACGCCGTCAGCGTTAACAATACCGAGATAGTCTGCGATTTATCAAAGCTAATTCGCAGGAAGAGATGAGAAGAGAATGAGAGAGACAAAGAAAGGGGGATGCGAGAGAGAGAGAGAGAGAGAGAGAGAGGAGAGAGAGAGAGAGAGAGACAGTCCGTTCACGTTTAACGGCTGCAAATGTGTTTTATTGCGGTACGCGGAAATTATATACGCGTACGCCTCATTTAATCATCGTTATTGACGACTTTTGTTATTATGATTACCTGTTGACGGTATTGCTAGCTGAACCGTTCTATGGTCCGTCTCCCCCCCCTACCCTCCCTCCTGTTCCTGGTTGGCTTATCGTCGGAATTGCACGCATATTATCGGCATATCGGTGGCCATTGTTCGACGTGACGTTTCACGTTTTGTATCTACCTCATTCCCTGCGGGTATCTCCGCAACGCAACGCAACGCACCGAGAATTCACGGGTTATAATTAATTCGTTTATACATTTGGTTGCATGTCCTTTTGTTATATTCCTCGTCCTCCATCAGTGACCCCTTCTCTGCCCTTCGTTTCTCAGGTTTTCCTCTCCACGTTTTTCCAGCACTCCACCACCTCTTCAGCGCGTGGGCGTATTCTTTTTTCTCGTTTTTTCGTCCTCTCTCTCTCTCTCTCTCTCTCTCTCTCTCTCTCTTTCTCTTTCTTTCTCGCGCGCGTGCGCGCGCGCGTCCAACTCAACTCTCCCTTCTTCCCTTTCTGTCTGCTTGCCAGCCTTGGCTGCCGCGCTCTCCGATGTCGCCCAATGTTGCCCTTTTGTTACTCTTTCTGTCCTGCTCAACTACGTGTTTTTCTCGCGCGCCTCCTTCCTTTTCCTGAAATCTTTTATCCTACTCTCCGGTCTTCCTCTTTCTCTCTCGGCATTTCGCCATTTTTCTCTGTTTTTGTATCTTTTCCCGAGCGATTCTCCAACACCGTCCTCTTTCTCTCTTTCGCTCTGTCTCTGTTTCACTTTTGCTCTTTGTTTTTCGGCCGGATTGGTCTGTTCTTTCCCTTTCCTGTCACCGTTTTCTCTTAGTTTTCTAGCGCCTCTCTTCTGTATCCTCTCGACGTGGTTTTTCCGGTTCTCTTGTATTCATTCTTACATTTAATGATAACGGGAATTACGTTGCTCATTGCGTTTCCCTTTGGAGGAATCGCGCCTCATCAGCGATTGAGGTTTAATTAATTCCTTAATACTTGAAGAACAGAAATGGAATTGGCATTGCTCTTATAATTTTCATATTGTCTTCGCGATTACGGTAATACTTAGTATAGTATATCATACTTTGTTAGTTCCCTTAATATTTCATAAATATTTTTTACCTTTGCGACATTTAAGTACATACATTAAAAATAATATTACAAAAACAATTAGGCAAGAGCTAATACACAGTTATTGTACGTTAACTATTCTTCTTAATTCTTCAACTCTACATACATTTTGTGACATTTCGACTGCTTTTTTCAGGCATCTTTATGGTATTATATTCAGCATAAGAATCCAAAATTTAAATGCTATTATTGTGAATGTAGGCAATTAATAAATAGTAGTTCTCCATTCGTTCATGTGAACAGTTCTTATCAAATCAAAAGTTGGAAAGATCTAAATACAACATTATATTTTATGTTAACAGAACTTCTACGTTCAATATTCATTCAATTTAAAATAACTCACCGGTTGTACTAATAACTTGCATCTCCATTTTGTTACGCATAATTATTATAAAACTACAAATTATATAAAATTTGCCGACTAGACTTGTGTCTTCTTAGATCTTACCAACTTTTGATTTAATAAGAAGAGCTGTTCACATGATTAAATGGAAAATTACTCGAGGTTTTACTAATTGCGCTACATTCACAATAATAGTATTTAAATTTTGGATTCTTCTGCTAAATGTAATATCATAAAGATCGTTGACAAAAGCAGCCGAAACGTCGAAAATGTATAAAAATGTATAGAGTGAAAGAATAAAGAAGAACAGTTAACGTAAACAATAACTGTATATTAGCTCTCAGTTGTCTAATTATTTTTGTAATATTATTTTTAATATAGACAGCTCGAGCTTAGTTTATACTACATACATTAACTTTTTCATCATAAAATATTTACTTTTTATAAAATATGCCAAGTATACATAAAATAATTGGTAATCTTGTTGTTTATTTCGATAATATACAATACTTTCGTAGTGACGTAATCTTCCATTTGGAGAGAAAGATTATTTTTAATTAAGCAAAACGTTCTGTGGCGTTAAAGTAAAAAGTAGGAACGTTATTGCGCAAAGCGGATTCTTTATGTTGGTCTTTGACACCCTTAACTACCGTTATATCGCAGCGACGTCAATGAGAATCATGGGCGATGGTTATAGCCCGTCGCGTTCGTGGACGCTTTAGCATCACGAGATTACTTTCACGCTCGGTGAGCTTTTATTTCACCCTTTCTCACAGCCTCTTTCTGCCACCGGCACAGCCCTCTCTCTTATTCCATCCTGATTCATCCTTCCTACCGACTTTCCTGACGAACAAAGTAGTCGCACGTACTTTGGCCCCTCGATACTCTCGTCTCTTCCTATCAACTTCTTTCTCTCTCTCTCTCTCTCTCTCTCTCTCTCTCTCTCTTCCCTCTTCCCTCTTTTTCCCTCCCCCTTCTTTATCTCTATCTCTCCATTGTGCTTTCGTTTCCCTCTTGTCCGTTTTTCGTATTACTATTCTTCGACTTTACTTTCCGCTTTCACGCCTTCCCTTTTGTCTCTTTCCGTCACTTGCCCTGACATTCTCACCCTCGGCCTATCTATCTTACTCTTCTTTACCCTCTCTTGCGCGCCATCATCCTTCTCGATCACCTCTGATTCGCCTTTCTCGCTCACTCATTTTCTTTTCTTCTTCTCTCCCTCTGTTCCGTTCTTTTGAACAGTCGCTTTCTCTCCTTCATTGGATTGTTCTCAGTTTTACTGCTTTCGCCTCGCGTGTTATCGGTGATAAAGCCGAAGGGAAGCTGTCCCTCGTCGATTTAACCAAAAGAAAAAGAAAAAGAGAAAAAGAGAGACGTAGTGAACTCAGTAAACAGCGATCCAGTTCGTCGAACTCGAGTCTGCGATTTGAGTTCTAGGATAAACCGTTCGACAAATCCCGTCCCCACGCGCAATATAGAAAAGGCCGAGAGAATGAAAAAGCATATGGTATATGATATTCTACTATCATCACCGATCATCGTCGACCGTCGGGTAGGGTGGATATGGTGTCGCGGAGCTGCAGATTTGAAGCGATAAAAGCGGTCGCTCGCTCACACGAACTCGCGATCGGAGGCGTAAAGGATAATTGGATCGGTTTCTGCAGAAGTGGATCGGCCCGTCAATTAAAACAACCCCCATCATAGGAATCCTCGCGCTGTTTCCTATTTCGGAAGTTCCGTTACTGTGCTCGAGGAATTGCCTCCGGCTTTCTACGGCATTAGTAATTCTAGTCAATTCGCCATTCTCGCATGAGGGAAATTAACATAATGTACTACACCATATGTTGTTGAACTCGGCTGGCTCGAAAGTAAGGAATAGATGAAGAATTTTATAATAACTCGCGCGAATTGGTTAGATTAGATGAAAAAGACGTTTATAAACTATACATATAAGGCATAAGTTATAGCATATCAATAAAAAGTATCTGGATAAATAGAGAAAATAAAATAAATATAAGTAATAAGTAATAATGAATAGTTTATAAAATAAATGAAGAGCCATTAATGTCGTGATATAAATCTTGACTAATAATATTTATAAAAATTAAATAAATACAATACAAATTTTTAAAAAATATACCTTCCAGTTAATTACAGTATCAACTACATCGATTGCAGTCGGACTTGAAATGTAAATTGAAGTTGCAATAATATTATAAATTAAATTAATCCTTAATTTCATAATGATGCTAATAATAAGCATTTTAAAATTGTGAAAAAACTTATATTCATGATATTTAAAATAAGAAAAGTCTGATAACATTAAAAATGATCAAACAAATATGAGTTTTATCATTAGTGTATTATATCAATAATGCAATTTCAAAGTCAATAGTGACAGTTGGAATAAATCATATATCATATTGGTCGAGTTGAGTATCTAACCGAACTTGAGTATCTTTAACGATGAAGAGGAAGGGACAAGTTTTCCTGGAAAGATACTCTTTTCGGGTTACTGCACTTGAGAACCTGGGAACGCTCGGAATTAGATGCGACCCGCTTATCCCATGCGGTCGCGAATAAATAAAGTCACGGTCTATTCCCAATCTGAAGATTGATATTCTGAGATATTCTGAGATATAGAGCGGAAGCTGGCATCCCGGCTAACTGCATCAGACGAGTAGCACATAATAGTATCATATTGTATTCCATATTGTCGTTCACTAAACGTAGCTAAGACCACGATAATGGGTTTAAATATTTCCCTCGATAACGGGGCGTAATTAGTTTAAGCGCGATTGTCGGTTCCGCGCGGTATTGCACCGAGTATTGCTTGAATAACCCTTTATCATTGTTAACTTAAAGCACATTATGTTGTTGCATTTCTTATACCTCGCGTTTTCTGGATTTCGATTCTCTTTCGAAAGTTTTCGTGATAATTCTTCGTTTCCTAATTAATAATAAATAAATTATAATTAATATAACACAGAATGTTGAAAAAGAATATTGCTGAAATGTTACAATGTTAAATATAAAAATGTAAATGTTTTTTCAATGTTAAATCTAGAAAAATTAATAATTAAAGAAGAGAAATTAATAAGGGAAGATCATCGCGGATGTGTTGATTTTTTTTTATTGATTATAATTAATGTTATAACGTTGAAACTATAAAGTCGTGACGTTCATCCAAGAGCAACACTGTCATCAGATAGACGCGGCGAAGTTCTGTTTTTTGTGAATAAAAAACTATATAAAATAGAATAAAATAGGAAAATGTGCAGCATATAAGTATTATAAGAGTTTACCTATGTTCTAATAAAATGATTTCTTAAAAGCGATTCAAGAGCTCAAAAATTAAAATAAATAAAATATTAAAGTAAATATAATAATTTTGTGTGATATGTGTTTTATGTAAAAATTAATTAATTTAGAGATTTGTGTTCTTGAAACTTATATATGATATTGCATAAATATTGAATCAATGTTCTTGAATTTGCAACGTATGCAAGAGCTATTTCAATTCAATGGATATTAAACGTTTTTGTAATTCTTTTCAACATTAAATCCATATTTATACAACATTCGCAATTTAATAATTCTGAGATATTGATACAATATTTGTCTACTGTATGAGTAATTTCGACTCTCGGCTGAGATAATATTTTTCGCAATAAATTAATTTATAGATTTTTCAACATATTAAATTTCTTTAATAGAGGCCTATTGAATATCAAAATTTAATTGATATTATTTTAATAATTTAGCCTGCATCTTTAAGTTTAGAAAAATTAATTCGGCGCGCAGTTCAATAGTGACTACAAATACAGTATATATATATATATATATATATATATATATATATATATATATAAAAAAAAAATATATAAATAAAAAAAAATATAAAAAAAAGATAAATAAAAATAGAAACTGAAATAATTATATATGATTAAATAATTATATATAAATATATATATACTCTTTATATATATATATATATATATATATATATATATATATATACTATATTTGTAGTCACTATTGAACTGCGCGCCGAATTAATTTTTCTAAACTTAAAGATGCAGGCTAAATTATTAAAATAATATCAA
>Ga0157364_1001475_pt1 | contig 20069 bp, 12 predicted proteins | sample AttsexASBM2_FD_111476 | JGI IMG/M metagenome (GOLD analysis project Ga0157364, IMG submission 111476) | Fungus gardens microbial communities from leaf cutter ant in Ribeirão Preto, State of São Paulo, Brazil - Atta sexdens ASBM2 | ecosystem: Host-associated > Fungi > Mycelium > Unclassified ...
TACTCATATACTTTAATATTTTTAGAAATTATTTGTAAAGTTGTGTATTAAAAAAAAGAAAAGGATAGAAAATATTATTTAGTCTGATCCCAGTATTTCAAAGAAAAGAAATAGGACATGAATAATCCAATCATATGTGTCAATCTAGATTAAAGATAACGGTATCAGTCGAATTAACAGACATATGATCGAGATATATCGGTCAGTTGTGAATTAATACTGCTGTATAAGTAGAAGATGGAAAATTAATGTTTTTACGTAAGAAGTAAATGCATTGGGGCGACGTGACATTTCTCATGTCCGCGCTGGGCGCCCACGGTGGCCTTGGAAAAAACGCAACCACTTGGAAGAAACGTTTGACTCGAGGTTGCTGCACGTATCGATTACACACCGGTGCGTCGTATAATTACAGCGACGTCGACATTACGCAATTTTCCAATTACGGCGAGCAGCTTTCCAGCCTCGGGCGATGCGATTGCCTCCTCCTTCTCGTTGTCGTTGTCGATACTCGAGGAAGAATGTCGCGCGCAGTCGCTTCTCTTACCTTCGTCTTTGTCGTTTCTCGTCAGACGACGGCAATGTGAAACGAGAGAGGGCGGACGGAACGGAGAAGCCAGGAAGTCGTACGGCATAGTAACAGTGTATATACCCATCGGGTAAATTACACCTGCGCCGACAACGCAATGCACGCCTGTACGCAATGCACATTCACACTCACACACACACACTCACACACACTCACACACACACACACACACACACACACACCCACACGGGCCCGGCTTTGACCCCTGGGGGCATCGTAACAACCGCTGCCCATGCCGCCACTGAGTTGGCGGTTCCAGAACGGCGGTTTCGGACGACAGCCGGACGTAGCGCGGACCGGAGGTGCCCCCGAAAATGGTCAAAAGCGAGACACTACGAGGGGGGAGGATGGATACGAGGGACGAAACCGGAGAGGCGGTCCACCTTCTCCTCCATTGTGTCCCGTGCGCTGTTCCCATTGCATCGCAATTACCGTACGCACGCACCCTCCCCCTCCCTCCCTCTTTCTCTCTCTCACTCACTATATACCGTACGCAATAAACATTTGTCGTTCCCTGTTCTCCCTTTCCGTTCTCTCTGTCCCGCTTACTCCTTTCAGGTCGATCCCTGTTTCTCTGGTCGGCGTGCCGGGCAAGCACGATATATTTTCGCGATGCATAATATTACTGCGTCCGCCGCTGCATCCATGTCATTGTTCGCGGTCGTGGTGCATGACGGCTGCCGTGCCGCATGCTCGTATGCGTGCATGCATGCATGCGTGCGTGTCTGCATGCGTGCGTGCGTGCGTACATGAAGTACTCGTCGAGGCCTCTGTGCTATTCAAAGTGCGGAATCGTCAATGTGGCCAGTCGTTAACCGGGAGTCTGTTACCGTTTCGATCGATCTCAGGAGCATTCTTGATCTGAAAGATCTTTCTCTTGAAGAGAAAGAAAATTATCAGCATTACAAATATTTTCTATCTGAAAAATCACTTAAAAAAGTCTGGTTGCATCAATTGGAATTCTGATTAAAAATGGAATTAGAATTTTCTAATTGAATTCTAGTTGAGTAATTAGAATTCTGATTTATAATAAAAAACATTTCGTATTTGAGTTGAAAATGACTCGAAATTGTCAAAATTTTGTGTTAAATTTTTAACATATTCGAATATTAACTTAATAATATAATGTGATTGTGATATGTTATTTAAATAATTTATGTTAAATTGATATTCAACACTTGTTAATGTCAAAATAACACAATTTATGATTAAATAAATAACAAAACATTGTGTTTTACAACCTAAATTCTACGATAAATGAATAAAATAAGTGTTAATTTAACATATCATACGTATTAATTTTATTGAAAAAAAATATGCTTCTACGGTTTATTTATGAACTGTGTCAGTATTACTTCTTTTGTATTTATTTTTTAAAATAATATTTTTGTTATCTTTTAACATATTTCTCTTGTGTTAAATTAATACGTTTATATCATTATTGAATTTTCTGGTTTATTCATTTTCAACTCGATTTTTTTATCAACAAAATATTTTTATTTTCGAAATGCAAGAAGATATATTAGTTAAAGTTTTAGTTAATATCCACTTTAAGAAGTATTACAGCGTTCGGTTAAACATTGGATAATGCATCGCGTAAATGATTTCGCGGAAAATCGCGAGAAAATTTGCGTCGGCAAGAAGACGAATGAAATTCCGGTGATACGATTGACGAATATTCCTAGTTCCTTCATGGGACGGAGCTATGTTCCTTTGGTAAATGCGCGACAGATATCGCGACGGTGACAGCGAAGGCGTCGTCTATCGATTCTCTCGTAGTGCGATAGCTGAAGAGAGCCAGTTTCGGTAACGGATATATACTGGGTTCGCTCTCGGCATAATCGCGAAAGAGGAAGCACGAAGAAAATGGATGGAAGAGATTTTACTGCGTCGTATCATAGTAACATTGAGGGAAAGAGAGATGGAGGAGGAAATGACCGAGTATTCTGCGGAGAATGCAAGGAAGAATATCGCATAGTCGAGATCAGAGACGTACGTTACGCAAGATACAGGAGTGCGTTCGCACCTTTCTGTAATTTTACATGTTTTATTGTTGATATATGTATGATGATGCAAACATAAAAGTGATGCTTTACAATTACGCATATAGATGTAAATACTGGTAAAATAATTTTTAATAATAATCTAATGAGCCATAAATTGTATGGAAAAAGTTTCGTAAGATAAATATGAACGAGATTGATAAACAATTGTAAGTATTTACAGTTAATAATCCGAAATAGGCGCGGAATATAACAAGGACATAATTGCGGAATTAATTTCTAACTACGTTCCTGGATAGTTATCCTTCCTTGAGTTATATATGGTAGAAAGGAGCTTGTGCTTTCTCGCGCTTGATGTTTTCGAGCGAACGACGCCGACATTTCGGACTCCCCGGAGATATTTTTCGGAAACTTTATCCGCATCTTCCACGCTGTGAATTCAGTGGCCAATCAAGAATGATTCCGCAAATACTTCGTTTCCGAAGTTCGGCTTCGAAAGAGCTTCAACTTCTCCAAACGGATAGACGAATTCGTCTTCGTGAATCTTCATGTCTCCGTGAAACGTTTGATTACGTAAACGCGGATTCTGAGAGACGCGTATCGATGCGTTTGAACAGAAAATACGAACGAAAAAATTCGGTGTCGATTAAAACATACGAGATTTATTTAATTTTAATTTGCGAATTTGTAGAATTAAAATTAACGGTTTCTAAATTATATTTTTTGCCTTTATTTATCTCTTTTTTCGCTCGATATCTGTACACTCAAATTTATAATGTCAAATTAGATTCAATTTAAGTTATTTTAATCATTTCTATAAATCGCTATTACTCCTATTAATATATCGTTAATTTAACTAAAACAATAGAGATGAATAATTTAATTAAAAAATGTTAAATTTATATTAAGTTTGACTCAAATTTAGTTTTCTTACTAATTACATACATTAATATGAACATTGTTTACTTCAAAACTAACTCACAGAAATGAATTGATTTATATTTTGACATATGGAAATTAAAAATAAAAAATATTATTTAACTCAAGAGATCACTGCTGCTTTGATATTTAACTGCAGCTTTTAACAAGATAGACTTTGTCCATTTCCTTTATTATTAGGATTTTTTGCTGTTTTATTTAAAAAAGAAATGAAAGTGAAATTTTACAGATTAGATACGTGTTTTGGATCGATTCGTTCTCGAATAAGAAATAAACGGTGAATGAATCAACCGGATTCGATATGAAAGAAAAGACGAAAGGCCAAGGAGACCTCTTATGCCTCTCGATCCGATCCGCGGTTTCACCTTCTTTATGGGACCACCGGCGACTGCTTTTCCGATGGCAATGCGAACTTCCTGTTCCTTCATGCTTCTTAAATCTTCACGATTCTCTGCGGACCTACCGGGATAAAAGCGAGCATGCAGGAAAAGCGTCGAACGGATTGGACGCTGAAAAATGCAGACGCCACCGAGTTATGACGCACAGAGAGCTGCCGTATGCACATATGTGCGAAGCGCAGTGCCGGTATATCGAATAACGAATGAATTTGATTTAGCGCTCGTGAACATGGAACAGGAACAGTGAGAGTAGGCGGGGTGAATTGGTTATAGTATCCCAGTAAAACGTATACAGTATGATGACTGCATTGGTGAACGCAAATAATTGGGGACATAAAAGTCACGAACATATATACATATATTTAAAAATAAATTTAATATTAATTCATTTTATTGTGAGTTTGATGATAATTTTGATGATAATTGACCGAATTTTAATTAATTTTAATTATGATGGATATTATTTGCCCGATAAACAAAAAATGATGAAAAAGTATCATCTTATCTCTATATTACACATGTATCAGTTTTTTTTTCTTAAAATAATAATTTTAATTAATTTTGTGATAGTTAATGATTTAAGTATTTGTGAATTATCGTTGTTAATGACGATTTAATTAGGTAGTGCTTTGTACTTAAGATAACTGGAAATGGAAGATACACTGCGTATATTTACTACTTATTTCTCGTCACGTATTTAATAGGTATCCGGTTGCATAATTGTATAATTACCACTTGACTTCTGCTGTTATATTTCCAAGAATTCACGGTCATCTCGCTGGGAATTAATGAATTAATTGGACCGTGCCATTGCAACTCAGCTCGATTTGTCAGTTCAGTCCGGTCTGTCATCTTTTTGTCTAATCATTGGAATATCTTCCAGGAATGAGGTCATCTAAATTTTAAATAAATTAAGAATTTATTGAATGTAAAGTATTTTTCAATCAAGATTTTATAATAACGTTGATGTTAATATATTTATTTTTCTTAAAAATAATAAAGGACCATCTTTTGACGCAATATTTCTTTTGTCGTCTATGCGATTAAATTACATAAGACATTTGTTCCCCAAATCCCATAATTTTCCGATCCATTTGTGTAATTTATTTCGTAACTCTACCGCTCTACGAGCAATTGCGTTGAGCTATCGTGTAAGAAAAGGAGGGAAATGCGGTTTTGCTCGCAAATTTCTTGCGAATCGAAACGGAAAAAATCTGAGACTGTGATATTGATTACTTCGTTAAATCCTACATCTCCTTTTGTCCGCTTTGTCGCCGCGAGATTAAGCAGCTGTCTCGATTCGTTCTGGTGAAACTTTTTGACCGATCGCGCATCGCTCTCTTTTCCATCTCCGTACCCCGCGTTGTCGTTAAACCTCCTTCGTTTTCGTCGCCGTTCTCTCTCATCACTGTCGGGCAGGGTCAGGACGGATGGAAGGGGATGAGATAAGGACACGGCGGGGGAAGGAAACGACGTCGTTCTATGCCATAGTCCAAAAGCTGAGTCGCGATTCGAGCGGCGGTCGTTAACCTTTTTTCGATCCCCGGGATCATGGTTGCTGCGCGACCTCGTTCCCTACGTCCCAAACGATCTCGAGGATCTTCCCTCTGTTGCCGCCCGCTTTTGCTGCCCACCGCTTTTCACCCTTGATCAAATTGCTTGCTGGGAAAGTCAGTGCGCAACGAACTGAACGGACGATGGGTTACTAGGCTGAGAGGATGGAGAGCTCGTTTCAACTTCTCGCGTTTTGATATCGTCTTGATAAACCTCTTTCGTTGGAGTGATTCTTTTTTGTACGTGTTTGCTTTATCAATTTTTAGGTAATTTAATCTTGATGTGTAATAAGTAGATAATAAGTTTAAAGATATGCGTGTTGATAAGCAGGGGTGTTTAGAACATTCAAAAAGTTTTAATTTTATATACGGAAAAACAATTTTGCTGGAGCTAAAACTTCTAGGCACAGATATATTATAAAATAATTTTGTTGGATCAAAATAATTATGTAGGACGCTTATAACTGATTGAAGAAATAGAATGTCAAAATATTTTACGACATTGTCTTGAATTTCCTATGTATTTTGATGATTCCACAAAATTATTTTCAGATTTATATCTATTTATAATTATATTTTCAGATACTTTAACAATGTCGTTCTTTTCATATATTTTTTACTAGTATGTAACATACAAGTACATACTAGTAAAACGTAATAGAAAAATTTGTTAGTTATAAGAGGAATGTAAAAATAATGAATTTCCGAGCAATTTTTTTAGACAAATTGATGATAGGATTTTTAATATTTTGACTTTTTATCAGTTATATTTATTCTTTATACTGATGAAATATTTAATTTTTTTTATCATTTTCTTTATTTCCATAGAAATAATATTCACTTGTTAAATAAGAAACATTTACACATTTTTTTACTTTATTTCTTTTTTCCAAAACATTTTGAAGAAAACTATCTGGAGTGCTGTGACAACTCCATTTTATCCACTTAATTTAATAATCGATGATAGGCAACATAATGCAAATCAATTATTAGAAAAATATACGAACAAAAAAAAAATAATTATCTTGTATCAGGTTTGAAAATGTATAATCATCAAAAGTATTGGGGCTTGATTTTGAAAAGTTCTCTCTTAATTCTATTCGTGATGATGCGTTCAAATTTTCTTGATGACACGAAACACGATCACAGATTCTCTTTGTAACATGATATTACCTAGAGTTGTCGCGCTCGTTTCTTCTATCGACATATCGGCATCGTTGACTGCAAGGTTTAACGGATGGCTCTCATTAGTCGCAGCTGCATTTCGCGTGCAGCTGCAACGATCGTAGTTCGGTTGCATCGCTTAGTAGCGTGCATGGAAAAGCTTTTCTTCTCTCTGTCTTTCTTTCTTCCTCTGTTTCTCTCGCGCACGCGATTTATCGAGCGCGGACGCGCGAGGATAAATAAACCATGGCACATAAATACACGAGTCCAAGCCCTGGTCGCGGCTTGCTCGTTCGCTCGAAACAGCGAGAATGGAGAAAGGCGAGTAAGAGAATAGGTAACGGAGGTGAAGACGCGAGAGATTTATTACGTTTATGCTGCCGTCTATCTTATATTAATACAATGATACTTCTTTCTCGGCCATGTAGGTTAAAATAGAAAAACTTCCGTGCTAGTTTAAAAAAATAACTGGGTTATTTACGCTAGTTTACTCCAAGTTTACTCCGAGTCTTCAATCTAAACAATTTCATGAATAATTGAGTTATTAATAAGTATTTTTAATCTCATATCAATTTTCTTGTACACACACAGAAAAATATTATTCTATTGCTAAGAAAAATGATTATTCAATTTATTTTTTTACAAATATTTTAGAATTATCAATACGTTTCAATACTAAAAATATTATTGACCTTTTTATTTTCTAGATTAATATTCTTGTATAAAATGATAGGATTTTAAATATTTTAACTTTTTATCAGTTGTATATGTCCTTTATACTGACGAAATATTTAGTTTTTTTTATCATTTTCTTTATTATTTCTATAGAAATAATATTCACTTGTTTAATAAATAAGAAACATTTACTTCTAGTTGTTTAGAAAGATCGCACGCGAAATCAATTTTCCTTTATAGAAAATTTTGATATTCGTTTATATTTACAATATAAAATATATGCATACAAAATTTTTAAGACGTTTTTTTTTAAGAGTGCTTTGTTTTCGATATATTTGGCAGTCTCGATATATTTTATTTTATGTGAGTGTAAACATTTACTCTGGCAAAAATAAGTTCTCGAAGGTATATGTTTTATATATAATTTAAATAAAGAAAACCAGTTTGTGAATCCTTGCTTCTACTACAGAGACTTCGTGCAGCAAACTTGACCCGGTCGCGCTCGAGCCACTACATCATTCCTCTAAAAATTGAATTTACTATCGGATATGACTGTATGTTCGGATCTATTCGTTGCGGTGCATCGCGATGCGATCGGGTCTCAACCGCGTTTGCGATTGAGTTTATCTTTGTTCGTGCGCCATTAAAAAGTCGTGCGGTTCGACGGCTAGGCCCTCATACGTTTCGCCGCAAAATCAGTGCGCTTGGAAGTCTGAGCCATGTCGTACTCGGAGGGCAATTAAGATAACGTATCGGACCCGGCCGTTTCGATCGGCGTCGCTCGGCGTCCCGTCGCCATCGGCATCACCATAATCTTAATCGTGGTCATATTCGTTGCGCCGGATACGATTTTACGGACGTCGATCGCGATCGCGGATAAAGAGACGAGAGGCAGAAAAAGAGAGGTTGCGAGCAGACAGCGCGGAGGAAAGGAAAACGCTCTGCCGGAATCTCCGCCATGTATTCGTGAGTTATGGTTTATATTCTTCTTTTGAGCCGGCAGCGGTGGCACGGTCAGATATTATACTCCATTATTATTTTTGTATATATGATGATTTATGTGCGAATAGAATGCCTTCGCGTGGTTTAATAATTATCCTTACTAAAGATAAACGATAACATCAATGATATTAATACAAATTTCAATTTATGCTAACATTTATTTATATATATGAGAACTATTTTATTGCATTTTAACTGTTCTGGGAAAATTCTTAGGAATCTAATTTAATTACAAATAATTATCTGTAAGCTGTACTTTCATCCATAAATAAAAAAGTTTTCCGGAACCTAATGCTATTACTTTTTGATCTATATATATATATATAAAATAAGATTAATATAGAGACAGTTACATTTATTCAACAGAGGAATATTTTATTATTAACTTATTTCTTTGAATCCTTTTACTAGATAAATATTTTATTCTTAAGTAGAAAATTCTTAAATCTAGAACGAACGATCTTAGACATTGGTTTTTAAATATTATCATTGTGCATTATAAGATTGGTAAAGATTTATTCTAAAGAAAAAAAATATAAGAATATATAAACTTAAATTTATATGTATTACGTTTGTCTTAAGACAATAAAGTCAATCTTATTTAATTAGAAAAAAGAGAATTGGAATTATTGATGTGATATTGTTTAATTTTTATATTGCAAAAAATTGTTGATGAGATTAAGTAGTAAATCAAGAACATTTTTTATCTCGTTATAAAAAATCCTTTCTGGGTTGGATTATGCAAATTTTGTTATACTACTAGACAAAGCCTTTTGTTTTTCGATAGGTCTAACGTACTCCGATTGCGCTGTGGTATAAACTTGTATCTTTGGACTATCAAGTTCAACGGTTACGACTTTTTTATTTAACTAATATTTTTTGGACGATACGTAATGAAGTGCAATACTTCTCGAGACGGACAGAACGGCACTTCGCAACATCGTCTCGCTCAATGTCAACGTATCAACCCGATATAATCGATATCGAAATTCTATCCACGAAGTCTGGACAGTTGCGAGACCGAACGATCATCGTAGCGTTACATAATTCCCGTTCGTTTAATCAAACGTCATTCGAACTTTGCGATATTTCTATAATCACCAACGCGTGTCAGTCGCGGGCAGTTCGCTTTTGAAATTTCCATAATTGCGGATCGATTACTTCAACTTAAGTGCCTTTGACAGAGTATATTTACAACCGCTTTATACGTCTATCTTATCCAAGAAGAATTCAATAAAAAAGAATGTAATAAAAAAATAGAAAAAAGTTAGCATTTTCCTTCGATACTTAAATTAGAGTGTACATAGGATAAATAACTTTAAATTACTGTATTTCTTTTATATTTGAAAATTTTATATTGTATTTTTTACTTATTTTCTTGTATCAAAGAAACAATTTTAAGCTTGTTTCTTCAGAGCTTTGCCAAGTTTAAGATTAATCGGTCATTCACTATTACATCTGTCTTACAAATGACGTCGTCTTTAGCTTTCGTAAGAGTTCTCTCTTTCTCTCTCTCTTTCTCTCTCTCTCTCTCTCTCTCTCGTTATTTCGCCAATTGATAGAGTGCCTGTGCAACATTAGATAGAAACAAAATCAAGAGAGTAGAGCCTCAGAGCCACGCGTTCGAATCATTCGCCGAGTTTGGAAAGGAGCCAGCCAGCAGGTGCATTCGGCCTCAACGTGGAACAGACGTTAGTAGATCATGCAGCAGCACGTCTTTCTTCTCGAAGCTCGTAGAAGAGAAGAGGAAATGAGAGAAAAAAAGCAAGAGAGCCAGATTGCAGAGGAAACATCGACAAAGTAACGTCGTCAAGTGGATCTTTATAGTGTCATCATCGGTCACGCTGGCTTCTCTCGTTAATGAGAGGAGGGGCTAAAGCATTTTCGGCTGCCAGCTCTCCTTCACGCATTTGGCCTTCGATGATGTGTATCTTCTGGCACGAGAAGCAGGAAGTGCCAACAAAGCCGAGATTTTCCTTTTCTTTCATTAAATTCTGAGAGGGGCGACTTGACGAGAAGAATAAATCAAGCAATCTCGATGATATCCCTCGACAGGTGGGGAAATGGGGAAATGTTTGCGAAATGAACGTGCAATTGTTTGCCTGTGAAATAATCGCGTGTTGAATGTAATAGTGGCGGCGGCGGTGGCGACGGTTATCTTGATATCACCTTACGGTGCACAATTACGACTCGCGGAACGAATCTTGAGTTTCTCCCAGCTAAGATTTTTCGCGACGTATATTGCTGGTCGCTGAAGTGTAAGCTCTCGCTTTTTCCATAAAACTTACACGATATTTTATTACATTTAATTAACCGCTTCATGCTAACCGCAGCATCTGTTTTAGATCAGTATAAATTACAAATACGCTCTCATCTTCTAATAACATTAATTTGTTTTGAAGGAAGGTTTCATCAATATTGATTAACTCTAACTTGTTTATGTTACGATATGTTTTGCTTTAAGATCACAAGTCTCCTATTTTTAAATTGCGTTCGAGGATAGAGGAAAAGAGAATATCGAGACGCGAGTATCGAGGTATCGAAGCTCAAATTCGGAGCAAATAGGCATGGTCGCGCGGGATCTGCCACTGTGGCTTGTATCCGTAAGCCTGGCTTTGATCTCTTCGAAGGCGATTTCGTGCGATATTACGAAACTCAATGCCTTCGAAGTTGCCCGGAGCTTCTCGTATCGAGGATAGACTTTAATGGCGATTCCGTCGATATTGTCTGGGGAGCTGGGATAGCTCTCGGAATCGTATCGATCTGCACTCTGCCACGCATCTCGTGTATGTACGACGAACTACGTTTTTTTAAGTGTGACAAAAAGTTCTAAAGATAGATACGTGTTGTAGCGATACGAGAAAATGACGTTCTTAGAAAAGCTTGCTTTCGAAGAACTAGCTTGTCTCTTTTAATTGGTTACAAGATGTTTCTCTCGGCGACATCCGGCCGCCCTCGGAGCGTAGCCGACTTCTGTTTTTCGCTCAATAAATCATTAGTGACTAACCTGATGTCATCTGATTCCAATTCTATCATTTATATCAAACACATGAAAGACGTAATAAAATCGACGAAATAAAATATTTAAATTGCGATGAACGAAAGTGATGATCCATCAAAGAGTGAAAACCATCGATTAGAGAGAGAGTATTTAATGAAAAACGATTATTGTATTACACGTTTATCCATGTTATCGGTTTTCGCACGTTCACACATAGTACTTGCAGATTTCTCTGTCAAGTTTTTCAATTATTGTCGGTTTCGATTCACCCGGTAATCAATCGTCGTTTCGTACGTCTCTTTGTTCGCTCGTCAGCGGAAAACGGAAAGTCGATACGCGCCTCCGCTGAATTAAAAGCATGTACTGCCCCCTCCTTCGCCCCAATAATAGAACACTTCCGACGTGGCGAACTTAATCGAATCAGCGTGAAATGCTTGTACGTGGCTAATCCTGGGCTTCAGACTCGTTAGAGCCCATAGGAGCGAAGGGTTGCCCAATAACAATACGAAACCGGACAGGCGTGTTACCTATGGCGATCGCCAGCGCGCCGAGTTAAACTTCAAAGCTCGCAATTAATCACTGCCAGTGTAATATCTGGTCGAACTTTCGCGGTGGCTTTACCAACGGCTTACGAGAGCCGGAAGTTTCGAGCTAAGCTCACTCTCGCGCCACGTATTCGAGATGGAGAGCCTAAATATTCGTAGATTCATTTAACCGGCGGTAAATTCAAGGGGGATCGAAATTTTAAGTACCGGTCGCCTGTTTTACATCGACTGGAGTGAAAATCTAGTCGTCTTTAAGCGGGACAGCGAAATCCCCAATGCGCAGTTAGGCAAAATCGTATCTCTCAGGGGATGTATTTCAGACGCCCCAGTGAGAAAGGGTTATCGTTCATTATCCTTTTCCACGATCCGATGGATTTAGGAATTTTCTCATCCTTTCATGAGAAATGCTCCTCCTGCGTGCCACAGATATACATTAATCCTTTTTGATCTTTTCATTAGAATGAGCAATACAAATACATTTTTCGATTAATGTTTACACATTGCTGAATAAAATTGCATAGAATATTTCTATTTTTATACTGAAAAAATTGGCTAAATCAGTTCAGTTTATCTTCATTTCTTTCGATGAAGAATGTATATTTTTAAATCAAACGTATTATATTTGATTTACATACATATTTTCTCCAATGAAAGCAATAAGGATAACTAAACTAATTTTAATCAAATGAACAATTTTTTCTTCAGTATACAAATGAGTGAAAAAAGTCATGACATTCTGTCAATGTGGGTTTTGATGTCTTATAATATTTTGTATGAATTTTTACAATTTTTATTTAAACAAATTGCTCTATTTTTATACCTATATTTATACTTTTATTGTCTCGTCGACTAATTGATGAATTTTGTTTCATAATAATTGCTTTTATATTTCTGTTATATTTCCCTAATAGTTCAATAATGATTAATTTTATTGTTATTCATCATGTGAGCAAACGCGTTTTCCACTTATCTTCTTTGACATTAGATCTATCAATCATTAATGTCAGATCACCATCGTGGCGGTGTCCCCAATGTGTCGATGACTTGGTCTTTTGAATTATTTATAACTATCGTGCGAGGAACGAAAGGGTCTTGAACATTGACAACGTCCGAGGTGAGAGAGAGGAACGTATACTCATTCATCGAAGTTTGGCCCGATGCACGAATCGAAACGTTCGATCATTATCGGGTGTTTACGTTACGGGCGATTGGCTCGAATCAATGGACGCCTTCTATTTCATGTCAAAGGGGTTACGCAAAGATATTGAAAAACGAGGCTTCCTCGGGACGCAGATGCGCAGCTGCAATTCTCTCGACAGGGTCACCATCGCGCTGCTACCAACCAACCGTCGTCTGGGAAATAAAAAGAGTGTCCGATTTCCACGAATTTTCGCACTTTTACCTTGGCGCGACCATAAAATTCGACACCGTCGTCATGCCAGCTTGCCCTTTCAACTCTATGTGGCTATAGCAGCTTGTCAAACTCCTGGGACAGGACATAAAAGTGCATTGGATATGAAGAGCCTATCCATCGCGGCATATATCCAGAAATGTAAAACTGCCGGCTGCAGACAAATTTTTTTTGCTGAATATATTTAAAGGATAATTTATGGGATGATTTGGAATAACGGTAAAAAAGATAATTTATTTTTCTTGGCATACACAAAATATTTCGATTATGAAAGAATTATGATTGATAATGATTCTTTTTGTCGTAAAGTGAATTGAATAATTTTTACTGTGCTTTATATAGTTAATTACGAAAGTATTTGGACACAAGTTATAAAAATATTAGAAAATATATTTAGTGACACTTCGGTGCCACTCTATATCATATTGTTACATTTATCAATATTGGATATTGTGAAAATTCAAATTTCTTGTTTCATTCGAAATACTAGACAGGAAAGAATATGATAGTAAATACATCTCATAAAAAAATTATAGCGTAGCAGAGTAAAAAAACTTCAAATATGCAGATATGCGCTAAAAGATTATTCTTGTAAACTAAACTTAATTTTTTAAATTTTAATTTATTATTTTTTTATTTATACAATTATATTATACAATTATATTTTACATTAAAGTGCAACTGTTTTCTTTTTTGTTCTTGCGACTTGTTGAGTATTCTTATGGGTTTGTTTTGGAAATAGTCGAAGCATCAAATCTGTTAAACGTATATCAGCGGAACCAACCATAAGACCTTCTGATAACGGTGCAAAATATTAGTATCATGTATGTTTGGTGTGCCGCGATATGCCTGGAATATGGCACGCAATACGGCAAAGAATAAATATGGAGGAAAGGTTTGGAGAGCCATAGAGCCGATCGCAATCATCCGGGCTGTCGTCTGGCTTTCGGCAGGCAAAATCGCGAGTATGGTCCACGAAACCGTCCAGTAAGCTCTGGAGTAGATTGATTGTTTTCCGAACGATATGCGGCAGGCTTCATGCACACGTGGGATGTATACAGCGTGTCCCGGTGAAATTTATCACCTCGATTATCTAGCGGAATGGCGCGTCCCAAAGGTGACAAGATAAATGGCATGTCGGCTTTTCTAAACTGTTTTTTGATACGCTTCTAATGACAAATTCAGCGTCGCAATGACAATTATCCAATTGTACAACTTTACATCGAAGCTTCTAGGGTCAATTGATATAGTGATTCATAAGTTTATATCTCAATGCAGTAAAAACGCGTCCACTAGTCACTTTTTAAAAAATTGCCTCAGAGTCATTCTTCGTTATAATGTAAAGTCACGTTTGCGAAGTAATCCCAGTAGTATGAACTCGTACACTCAGGAAAGCTCTATTTCCCGGGATACTTTCCTTTGTCCTTTATTTGTGTCGCATAAATACCGAGTTTATACGGAAGAAAACGGAAACAGCGAGCGATGGTTTAGGGCGGAAGCGACGGAATAAAGAGTCACGTCGTGCAGTTTCACCGCCTGTTGTTCCTCGCTTTCGTTCGTATTCGAACAAACAACGACAGTTTGTACAGAAACGAAACCTCTAACTTTTATCATCGCGCGTTAAAAAGTCTCTGGATTTTTTCTTCCATTTACATGAGCTCTTTAATATTTTCCAACGAATTGTGTTTTCGATGAATATATGAACTTATAATAAAAACTTATAATAAAAAAATATCAGAGAATTAAATTTCTTAAATTTATATTCTTATATATGTAGAAATCCTTTGTTTTAAGGGGGGATTCTGATCTAGAAGCTCGATTTTTAGATTATTTTCACGAAAATAGCTATTTTTCTGAAAAATTTGTAAGGTCTATTCAAATTAGGATTTTTTCTACATATTAATACATATTTCATATTAGTACATATTTCAAGTATCTTTTAGAATTTTTTTAAACTTTATATAACAATTTGTAACATCATGACAAAAATAAGACACTACACGGTGACCATGATTATTGCGGCTGTTCTGCTCGTCTGAAACAAAAAAAAAAGAAATTCTTAAAGCATATGAGTTTGGCTATCATTTGACCCATGATAAAAAAAATAGAAAGAAAAAAAATGACATCATTTTGAAAATTACTTTCCGATTTTTTCGAATTTTTTCATCTTTATTAAAGTACTATAAAATAAATAAAGTTAAAATATATATTTTGACTTTATTGTGGTGGTTTATTGTGGTTCAGACGAGAACTATATATACGCTAAAGATGTGCGCAAAATTTGGACGCGATTGGTCAAATAGATTTTGAGAAATCATGGTCACCAGTTAAGAAAATGCTGTTTCGAGAAAAACGCGATTAAAGTTTTACTGATAACACTCGAATAATATTATACTTACAATGAACTTGCTATTCCATAAAGGATATCTTTCTCCTTCTCATACATATCCTGCGAAGCTCGTTCCTGAGCTGCACCAGTTGGACCACTTTTCCGAAATATACAATGCTTTATTACTTGCTCCTGAGCGTTCCTTACAAAGGCATCTACATTCCAGGCACTATATCTTTGTAACCTTTGCGAATTCGCAAAAATCTTTTTACATACTTATTCTACAACTCAAATACTTGCGGAAAATAAAAAAAATCGATTTTTGATCCTCTAGATCAGAATCCTCCCTTAATTTAATTAGAAGCGTGTAATCTTATAATTTTGAAGAGAAACAATCAGATGATCTTGTGTGTAACTGACAAATACATTAATCTCTTCAAAGTTTTTGTAAGTAAGATGAAAATAGAATTTCGATTGATGCAAAAGAAATACGAAGGTCTAGGTGAATTCTGAAGTTGCACTACAATGTCGCACTCTTGATGAAGAAAACTCGCGTCATTTAAAACTTTCTACGTGGACAAATAAAGATGCAACAGGATAACAAGCGCAATTAATTATCGTCGTAGCGAAAAAGTCGCTCGTATCTTGGGCAAGGAAGACTCCTGTTTGTTCGGCTCAATAAATCAATCGAATTTGCGAAAAGAGGGAGAACCGACAGATGTAATGTTGAAGTGCATTTGACAGTGCACTTACTCGTTGAACGTGTGAGATCTCCGCGCGTTCGTTTTTCATGTCACGAAGGTAAAGCAAAGAAGATTAGATAGAAATGAACGTATGCAATCTTTAAAATAAGCTATATTTAATGTCGTAAGACGTAGAATCGACATTAAATCTGGGCTGTTAACCGAATTGGTCAATACAATACATATATATCGTGTGATACGAACATCACACACATTATTCTTTCCGTTTATATCTGATAGAAAATATATATCACTGCGTACAGCATAAAAAGAGATTTTTGGCAGTAAAAAAACCTGTGCGTTTATTGTTAGATTTTTCGTTTCAAAAAAAGCTATTATAGATAAATTATAGTCCGAATGTTTGTATGTGTGTTCTTGACTGTTATTTTTTAATAGATTCGATATAATGTAATACGATCCTGGGAGGGAAAAATAATTCCGCTGCGTTGTATTTTGCGTCGCCAGTATATAGGCAGCCATATCTCTATTTAATCTAATGGAGTGAAGTAGATTGGAAAATGAAATTGGGGCGACTTGCATGGCGAAGAGAGAGATTCGCGGTAGTACGAGCTATGGCTTCCTAAAGAATTAACGCGCGTTCTCTTATTTATAGTTATCGCCATTTAAAGCATATTTCCTTGCTGCGGGTACGACCGCGTTGAAAATTTAATGCCTTCCGCTCCTTCCCTCCTGCAGACCGTGCGAGGATCGGCACTGAGAGCGACACAATGCACCGGAGAACCGTTAATCGCCGTCCTTTCGCACCAAAAGTCAAGGCGTTGTACGGTTCTCTCTTTCTCTCTCTCTCTCTCTCTCTCTCTCTCTCTCTCTTTCCTCGTTCGAAATTTTACCATCGCGTTGTTCAAAGAAAGAAGAGTTATGTTAAAATGTCTAAAAATATCTAGAAATACTTAGCTAGAATAAATAATAATTTAGCTAGATATAAATTTAAATATAACATAATTTTGTGTGTTTTATATTTAGAGCGCTCAAACTGATTGCTAGAATATTAAAATTTTTGCAACATTGTTTATCAGGGTTGCCATAAAATTGGAAATCAGAGAAAAATCAAGAAATTTTGCGAAGCTTTCTGGAAAATAAAAATTCTTAGCTGTAAAGAAGTTTAATATACGTATATCACACCTATTCTCTAAATCTGTGACTCAGTGGATTAATAGCATTCTTGGCACTGATATCAATCAGTGGATAATCACTGATTGATATCAGTGCCAAGAATGCTATTGGTAATTAGCGAATTAAATATGAGATCCCTAACCTAGCTAATCTTTATTATGTGATCTAACCTTGTTTTAGTACTTAAATTCAATGAATACGATATTGGAAGATTGAAATTAAAGTAAAAATATCAATATTTTAGTTATATAATGTTCAAACATTCTTTCTTTTTTAGTTGAACTTTACTGATTATCAGTGTTAAATATGTCACTGGGTAATTAGTGACTATCCACTGATTCAGATTTAAAGAGTATGTAGTTTTACGATAGAATATTTCCAACTTAACAATTAACAATGCAAGTAGTATCCATTAATTTAAATACATTGCCATAGTAAATTCATTTATTAAAAATAATAAATGGTTTTCAAATTTAGGACGAAAATATAAAAAATGTTTAAATATTATTGAAAGTCACGGAAAATTGTGAAATTTGGTCTGGAAATCAGGGAAAAGTTATGAAATTTTAGAATGAAGAATATGTGATAATTTTATTATATTTAAATTTTCTACATATAATTATTTTTATGATTTATCCAAATTATTTTCAAATTTGTTATATAAATTTTTAAATAATTCAGCAAAATTATCCTTTCGGTGCGGCTGTTAAATCCGAGTAATACCTCGGAAATAACATCCTGGCCCTCGCCGGTCGTCCAGGAGATGGAAATTTAAAACAGTGTGTATTTTCTTTTCACGAGCTTCCGCGTGACGTCACGTGTGTCACACGTGCTGCCCAGCGTCGATGCGCGCGTAATAATTCATCCCTCGCGCATTCGGCGACGCGTATTCCGTGCGTCGGCGGTCGTCGCGTCCCACTGAAATTGCGGTGTAGCATAAATTATACGGGCGAAATTACAACGTCGCGCAAAGTACGGATTCTACATGTAATTACACTGTTTGATCCTAAATGATATAGACTAACTGACATCAAGCTGAACGTGGAGTACTGACGTCAAGTTGTTTGATGACGTTACTATTTAGAAGCAGGTTATATAGGCGAAATTTTGCCACCCGCCCCTGTACTCGCTCGCTCGTGTCTCGCATCAACTTCAACGTGTTTTGCCGTTTAAGAACGACGGGAACTAAGTAGAGAGTGCATACACGCACCATGTAAGTCACGTTCGCGGCCAGGAGGAAACTTTACCTTGTGCCATGCGTAAAAGCACGCATAGGCAGTGCCGAGACATCAGTGCTGTAGTCACGCTCGCTCTTTGTTTCAAGCGAGCGCGAGGTCGTTGTCCCAATTCTCGACTCCGTGTCTGTGTCGTCGTCGTCGTCGTCGTCGTCGTCGTCGTCGTCGTTCGTCATCGATAGAGATAACAGCGATAACTCACGATTTAGCGACGCGCCGCCGGCAAGCTAATAAATTTCTATGCAGCTAGATCGAAAAGAGCCGCGGCGCCGGTAAAAGATGGAAAAATTATTATTATCCTTTGATATATATATTTCCCCTCTTGCATTGAATAGAGGCAAAGTCATAATCCGATATCGTATTTTACGGGGGAGGAGGAGGGAGGTACATTTTATTTATTCCTCGTGAACCTTCGCTTTTACGGCTTCTACGCATCTACATTATTTGACGCGATACGCGTGTTGTTAAAATAAACATTTTTCATGCGTTGCATCCGGATTTACTGTCACCAATAAAAAAAAAAAAATACATGCGGCGATGAAAGTTTTCCAAGTCTCACATTTACGAGATTATTTGAATAAATCGAATTTGTACAGTAATTTCTATGCATTTTGTGTGTTCGATCGAGCACCGACGTCCGAAATCGAAAATGCGCGAGATCAGGTGCGCACTCTTGTAAATAATCTTCATGCCATCTGTCTTAATAGGTGGCCTGGCTGGCTTTACTGCTGGTGGAGGAACGAACGAATGCGGAGATATGTTGTTTTGTGTGTGTGTGTGTGTGTGTGTGTGCGCGCGCGCGCGCGCGCGTGTGTTTGTGCGCAGCTTGAATAAATAAACAATCCGGTGCTCCGGCTGCATTTAATATTCCGCGAGGCAACGTGCATATGCGACGAACTCGCGACCAAATGTCACGGTTTCGGACATACGTGTCACATGGAAAATGGAAAATCGTATAAATAAATATAAATGCATCATTGATTCGCGCCCATAGCCCGATCCGCGTGACGTTTCGACGTTCGAGTTTATATTGCGCAAACTTTTTCCGAAGTAGGATAAATGTGAACCCGGATGGCGAAATGTATGAATTATGGCGAAACCTACCATAGCATGAATTCTAAGTAACCTAATAAAGACAAATAGCGTAATTTTTTTTAAATTATGTCAAGTCAAACCGGTTGAATGATAAATGCTAAAAAGCAATTTTGTGAAATTTCTCTCAGTTCGTTAATAGTTTTTTATTGTTTATTATAATTTTTAATGTAAGAATTTCTTTTTGCCCTTTGGCAGCAATGTTTTAAGAGCACAGTTTTTGATCGTGAATTTTGATAGATAAATCTATAAAGAAATA
>Ga0157364_1001476_pt1 | contig 20065 bp, 4 predicted proteins | sample AttsexASBM2_FD_111476 | JGI IMG/M metagenome (GOLD analysis project Ga0157364, IMG submission 111476) | Fungus gardens microbial communities from leaf cutter ant in Ribeirão Preto, State of São Paulo, Brazil - Atta sexdens ASBM2 | ecosystem: Host-associated > Fungi > Mycelium > Unclassified ...
CATCTGCACTCCTACTGTATTCTATATGTTTATCTCCCCTTTTATTGTTTTTTTATTTATATTTATATTTTTCTCTCTCTCTCTCTCTCTCTCTCTCTCTCTCTCTCTCTCTCTCTCTCTCTCTCTTTCTGTCCGCCACAACTACTCCTTAAATGGGAACGATTCGATTCACGATTGGAAGTCGACTTAATCGTATATCAACGTCGTAGAAAGGAGATTTCAACATTTCGTACACAGGCGAAAAGTTTCGTGGCTAATACGTTTTAATATTATTATTGTAATTATTAATAATAGTAATAGTAATTATTATTTACCGTTTTATCATTAATCGTTATCACTAACGTTATCATTATTATTATTATTCTTTTTTTGTTACAAGATTACAATTTATATAGCCCCGCGCATATTAAGCTGAGTCGATTTTAAAGGCGCAAGTCACGTTAATGCCGCGTATCTTACTCCTTCTTTCACTTTCTCTCTTTTTATCCTTATTCGGCCATTCGCTTAAATTGTTCAATTTGTACAAAAATTTCATTGTCTACCGCCGCTCTCATCTAATGTTTACAAAGTAATATGATAAAAAACAGTTATGAGTCAAAAGAGCTGACGAGTTTTTTAAATTCATTTATACCAAAAGTTTAGATTTGCATATTTTATGCAAATTTAGTATTAAAAATAATCAAAGCATTTAATGAAGCCTTTTTTTTCTAAAAAATTAATTATTAAATTAATTAATTAGTTATTTAATAGTTATTTTCTTCTTTCAACTAAAATTATAAGAATAAAAACAAACTTAATTGAGCGCAAGCAAAGTACTAATATTTGGTGCTAGATTGTAAAAACAAGGTTTATTATACATACGACCCCAATCGGGTCATTCTTAATGTTAACAAATATAAATTTAAAATTCTATCGGAATATAATACGTCATTATGATAAAATTCAATGTAAAAATATGAGTTCGCAATGATTAGCATGAGCGAATATTTTTACATTGGATCTCATATAGCGATAACTGATATATCGATCGAATTTTCAATTTTAGTTCATTAATATTGAAAATGATCCGATTAGAATAGAAACATATATTGTAACAACCCTTGTTGTGTTTTTATTATCCAGTATCAAGATCTTGCTTATAATTCTGTTTATTACTTTTATTTTTAAAATTATTGAATTTCGTTCTTCAAATTTTAAAATTATAAAATTTGAAAAAGTTAAATTTGAAGAAATTTAACTTAAAATGATTATATTTATATAAAAAATGTGTTGCATGACATTTAATTGTATATTTTAGTATTTTGATCTCTGCCAATTTAAATTATTAATTTTTTAAATATATATATATATATATATATATATATACATTCATCCATAATGGCAATAATAAAAATTTAAGACAATCGAAAAATGTTTTGTTTCGTAAAATTAATCGAAGATTTCTAGATGTACTTTATTATTAAAATTGAAAATAAACAATAAAGTTTATTAATTTTACTTTTTGTCTTTGTTGCTTGATAAATCTATCCAGACTTATAACTATTCATTACAATTAATTTCAATTGTGAAAGCGGCGGATCCATATCACGTTCAAGTACGTTTGCTGCGTTATCTTCGGAATACTATTCATATTCAATTCATATTCAATTGTTCGAGTTCAAGGAGGTGGAAACTTTTCATGTAAAGTGTCACGTTTCGCCTGAATTAAAAATTCACTTTTACGCGAATTTAGATATTTGAGAATCTCTCAGCAAAAATTTTTCATGGCAATTCTCCTTACGATTCCCTGTAACGGAAATCACAGGAAGAAGTCTATATTGAATGATACAATATTTGCATAACTGTAAGCACTTGAGTTTTATATATATTGTAAAATTAAGTGAGTTTGCATCACGGTGAGAAAGAGATTTCGGAATATTTCGTATTCTGACATGCTAGATTTACTTCATTTAATTATATGTTTCACTCTTAATGTTGTTTATCTACAAATGCTGTAATATTTATATATATTTATATAAACCAATATAATTTTAAAACTATATTCTTCTTAAATGCAAACCATCCCAGGTAAGTACAGAAAATCTTGCATTGTTTCGTTATAATTTTTGTTGTGAAGAAACTAATTATTTCCACGCAAAGGAAGGTTGTTCTCGTCCTCGCTTATAATAGTATGTGTTTGCATGGTATGCCTATCAATTCATAGGGAAATAAAATAACAGTTGTTAGCGACAAATTACAGTGAGCAATTTTCTGGTTATGAATTTCAATGTGCGATATGTGATAATGCACATTTATAAGTATAATTAGAACAACTATAGTTGTACAGTGTCGCGTACCATGGTACGTATTATTTTTTTTTCTATCTAATCGTTAAACTTCGATTACATTAAGATCGCGTGTTGTCTCGCTAACACTTTTTTGATACCCGTAATGTTCTAGGACTCGTAATCCATATATACGCCGCTGTTTCTAGATTAATTTTATATTTGCGATATAATTAATCGCAATTGATTTAATACGCATACTATATTTCGTGCATAACAATTGCGGTTAAATTTGAATAAGCGAAGGCTTCATTAAAAGAAGCTCTAGTAATAAAATTATTCCCCTCTAACGTTATTTAAAATAATACGAGAATTCTTTAAAAATCTTATTGAAAATATGTGAAAAAATTCAGTGAAAAATATTTTTAATGTTTTTTTATTACATAGGAATATCTGTGTTGCAATTTTGAAAACATTTATTTAAAAAAGCGCCCCGGAAAATAAAACATGAAATCTAGTCACATTTTTTTTTTCTTATTCTATATATATAAAAACAGATGGCATATTCTTATCGCAATAAAAACAACGTTGTTAAATATCTTTCCACCAACTTGAACTACAGCAAACGCACATTAAAAAAAACTATGGAATCAGATGTCTTATAATGACAAAAATTACAAAGGCATTAAGTAATCTCTATTTTATATCATTAACTTTTTTGGAAAGGATATAATCCACGGCACTTTGTTGCCTGGAAGTAGGAGGACAAACGTTTTCTTGTCTGAATGTTTGAGAAGCTTATTCTATCTTATATATACCAGATAAAATAAGCTCGAGAACATAAAGTTTTTTGAGGAATTATAAATATAATCTAAAACAGAAATGATTCTTTGAAGATAAAATTAAAGAGTTGGAAGTGAGTATTTCAAATTATTATCAAATGTATTCCTTTTTACATACATAAATTCCTTAGTTTTTTCCTTCTTCCTACTTCCAAAGCGCGATGTGGCATTTGTTGTTCTAGTTCTAAGTACTAGATCAGTTCAACATGTATTGGTTCATAAGACCAGGCGTAACGTCATTATCTCGCCAAGTCAATTAGAGGCTAATCGAGCCGTTTATTAATTTTTATTAATTTTTATCGCATAAAGAGCAATCGTGTCGACATTAAAATGTTGATGTCTCGAACCGTACATTTTGTTCCTTTTTTTTAACGAATTCTTTCCTTGATTTTTCTTTAACTATTTTACACCGATAATGATTAATCGCATTTTTTCGTCTAAAAATTTCTATCTCTCTTATGAGTTTAATACATTCGACGTTAATCTGCTTATTTCTTTCCTTTTTTTTGTTTTCCGCGCGCTAGAGATCAAAAAACATCGTATTCTTACTATACTTCTACGCGTAATTCCGTTCACGATCATACATGATCAACAACGATTCATTACTTTAATAATCTTTAATAGTATTTAAAAGATAACGTGATTGGTTTTCGCGTATCCAGTGCCGATGGTCGGAAAATATACGATACGACTTGAGTTCGTCTCCCTGTCTCGTCGAGACGACGTCCGCCTACGAGTCTGTCCGTGTGAGCAAGAGTAACTTCCTTTCTTTATCGGTCGCCATCCCACGTTGCTTTTTCTTCTTCCGTGAGTAATCGTCTCCATCGCGATTTTCTATCACATTCTCGAGCGGCTCGTAAATTAGCAGAGAACATGAAAAGTGTCAATTTTTTAGACGCACTCGAAAGTGAATGTCCTTTGTATGTTTTTTTTTGTGATTGAAAAAAATATTTATCGTGACAGATCCACTCATTAATCGTAGTGTTAATATTGTAACATTAATATATACATAGTATAATCAATTTTAATATAGCTGCCGTTTAGTGTCAGCTAAAATGCGCCGCAGTGTTCTGAACAGAACAAGTGACATTAAAGTTACAGTGTTTTTTTCTAAGAAGAAAAGCTCATTTTTGTATAGCTTTTCTCCAAAACAATTTTTAAATGTCAGAAAGAAGTTACAATTATACTATCGCGGAAATAGTTTCTGAAATCGTTACAGAAAAATAAAAGAATTGATGCGTGAAACAATAAAACGCGAATTTGTGTGTTCAAAACGTAAGTATGTCTGCGTAAATTCGTTTATACGTGCGATGTAAGAGGTAACGATCCGTTTTCTCGACACACTCCAACGAGAAATATATTTCTTGAAACTCAAAACTTTTATTATATTATATTATATTAAAAAAAATATTAATTATATTAAAAAATGTGAGATTTTCGACAGGTCGAAAATGTCCTTCTATAATTTATATGAAACTCGGACAATCAACTTTAGTTTAGAAAAGTTAGTCGTCTAATTCTCGAAATACAGAATCGTTTAATATCCTAGTATATATATATATATATATATATATATATATATATATATATATACACATATACATATGCGATATTAAGCTCGTATTTACACGCTCTCAATAGCAAAATAGGGATCAGAAAATTGCATTCATCATTAAATGTGCGATGAAAATGCAGTTTAATAACAAAACTGTTCAAATTTGCAGATATGAAAGAAAGTACACGCTCGAAACTGAATTTCTCGCAGCGGAAGTTATCGAACAATCGCAATCATCCTTTTTGCATTTGTCTCTCACGTCCGATTTTTGCATCCTTCCGTAGTGTCCTTCAGTTCTCTCTCCCAACCTACTCGAGAGAGTATTTTATGTCACCACCACTTAAATCGTAATACAAATCCTCCATTTATTAAGTCGTCGATTTTTACATACTAATGATACGGATAAGAAAAATTCACTTGGCATTATTTGAATCACCTTGGCAGTTCATCGTGTGTATTCTGAAAGTGTAACCTGTGCGTTTACCTTTAAAGCCCAACCGTTTTGTCCTTTTTATTCCTATTTATCGTCCTTTTTGTCTCCTTTTCCCTTCATCATTTCGTTTTGTATGGAAAAAAGAACCGTCGTTGACATTCTCGAGCGTTTCTTTTCGCATCTTAGTATAGACAAGGACCATCAACTGACATATAGTAATTCTGGAATTTCTTTAGGATATTACAGTTTACATATTCTCGAGAACATCACACTTGAAAACTTTGATTTTATATCAGTGTTTTTTTTTTCTGAGCGTACTACTATATTATTCATATTTTTCATTTATATATTAATTTTATGTCCCTTGAAATTTATATTTTTCAAAATTTATGCTTTCTTGAATTTGGAGTCTTTATATGCGAATTCGTAGAAACATTACGAAATTTGTCTGGACTGCTGTAAGAGTCTCTTAAACCTAACAATATACTGATCTTCGGGTACATACGAAGATTTCTATATCATATTAATCTTGGGCCGCAGAAAAGTATTTTTAACTCATTGGCAAATCACGGTTCCGTGTATTAACGGTCTCGCATGATGTTACATGCGTGTGTGTACGTGTTGTATGTGTGATACATCCCCAAGTAGTAGTCGTGGAGGACAGAGTCGAATACTCTTTTTGGATTCGAACGTTACTTATCTCTATGAAAATTCGTAATTGGATCTTTTATAGAACTAATTATTTAACTCGTTCGCGATAAAATGTTCCATCTGTACAAAGTGTTCGTCACATCGACTGCTCTCAGGGATGTTTGTAACAAACCAGTGTACATGTTCTTCGCGTATACTGTATTCCCGCGTGTCCTTTGCTTCCACGCGTGTGCTCGCGCCATTTATAAACGGTGTGTCAACGTATTTCGCTAAGGCGTCCTCGTGGGATAATTATATGATAAAATTTTATCGTTACTATTACGTAATTATTATTAACACTATTATCGTTATTCTCATTATCGATAATGTTATTATTTTTATTTTTACTGGTATTATTATATGTATCATAAAGAAACGAAGTTACTCCCCGTATTGCTTTCTTCCTAACGCGCAGGTCTCCGAAACGAAGCGGCGTGCGAATCCGAAGATGAACACCCTTTAACCCGATCTGGCGAAAATCGGTTAAGGGTGGACGCTCGATTAGAGCGTCACGTGCGGCGTCCGTCGATGCCGGCGCCCGACACGCAATCCTCGTCGGCCCCGGAACCACCGGCGGCAGACTGGCTTTTCTGAATCACGTGACGATAATATGCGGTGCTGACAGCAGGACGGTGATGGTAGCGATGATGGTGAACAGAGTAAAAATGATTAGGCACATCCTATCGATCACCATCGCCGCGAACTTCCAGTCGTTCGAGATCTTCGTGTTTTCATCCTCGTTCTTCAGTTGATTCGTTATCATCTAAAACAGAATTATTATTTCATCAAAACTGTATTGATTGGTTTTTAGAAAAAGATTTTGACTGATATTGAATTCTTTTTTCATTATTTCAAAGTTTTAAACGAGAGATTTTCAACTAAGAACTTCGAACTTTGAGACTTTTCAAACAGATCTTGGAACATTGCAATCTTGGAATTTAAAAACATTGTAGCTTTTTGAGATACAATCTTAAGAATTACGAACCATCGGGTTTTATGTCTATCTTGAAACTTTAAGATCTCAGAATCTCAGAAGCATCAAGTCAATCGACTCAAAGGAGGTCCTATACAGAGAAGACTTTTTTATGAAGAGCTTTCCATACCCAGAGCTTCTGTGGGTATTGAATTCCACACTCAGAATTCGGAGTATTTAGAAAATGTGTTAATCTTTGACAAATTTTAAAAAATATTGAGTAATTTGACAAAAAACAATATTTGACTGGGATGTATATGTAGAAATATATTTCGCACATACAATAAAAGATACAATATTTGTGTTACTTTAAAATCACCCCCCCCCCTCCCTCCCTTTAAATGAAGTACTCCACCCAGAAAAATTAAAAGTCTCCCTGGTCTCTGCGTATAGTTTTAGAATTTCCGGAATTTAGAAACTTATATATAGGCCTTTGGAATTAAATATTTAACAAATTTAATAACATCAAAATTAGAAAAGTCTTAGATTACTCTGTAAATCTTAAGAAGTGAAATCTCATTCGAAGAGACTGAAAATTTAGTCTGTCTTGAAAACAGAATAAAAATACGACCATTCTTAAATTTGATTCTTCTTTAGGATTTCTATCCTGGTATTACATACCAGAAAAGAGATAGATTTCACTCCTTAGAAGTGAATCTCGTTCCTAAAGAGTAAATCTTACTTTAAAAAGAATGAAAATCTGCTACTCTTGAACAAGAGTGACCGTATTTTCACTGTTTTTTCAAGATAGGCTAAATTTTCAATCTCTTCGAGCGAGATTTTGCTTCATAAGATTTAGAGAGTACTCTTTCTGTTGTCGACTCGAGTTATTACCTTAATCTCCTTCAAGATTAGCACAAGCTCGTAACGAGCGCAAAAGCACGCATTCTGGAGTATCGTCTCGACCTGCGGCGCTGGCGCGTCTTGCGGATGTGGATGATGATGCGGCGTATGCGAAATCTGATGGGGATATGATGCATGCGGCAGCGGCGTCGCATGCTGATGGTGCGGCGTCGTGGGTGCGTGGCTATGATGATGATGAGGCGTCGTGTGTATGTGACTGTGACCGTGACCCATCGCGTGCGCGTGATGAGGTCCGGGGGTGCTGTACACATTGTTCAGCAAATTGTTGTGAGACGCCAGCGCATTGTCATCCAGGTCCAGGACATTTGCCAAGAGGGACTTACTACTCCTCTGGTGCAGCTCTAGATCACCGTACGACTTGCTTGCACCTGGGGTATCCAAGAAACAATTTATTAAATTATTGGCATCAGCAATGGATTACGACACGGCGATAATCCCTTGGAGAGGGTTGCCTTATAGCGAATTCGATTGGACGCACTCAGTGCGTACTGATGCGCATTAAAGTCATCGTACATAAAATAATGTAAAATTATGTTCATAAATAAACATAAAAATCGATTAAATTGTGAAATACTCAATACATTTTATTATATTATAGTACAATAGGTAAAATATGTATTTCATAATTTAAAATATTTGTATTTCATTTTTATATTCAAATCAATTAAATCAGTGTACGAGTTTAATATGCACTAGTATGCACTAGTGCTTCCAATCGAATTCTTTATTACATTTTTAAAATAAATATCCGTGAAGCTTCAAAGGAATTATTAATTCAAACTAAGAAAATTACAAGAAGAAAATTATATATATAATTATTAACACAGCAGATAAATGCATTATTGCTGATACAGACCTCTCACTTGAATAAGATTGTTAATGGCAACCTATCTGATTTATAATCAATATCTATTTGAAATTTATTTATTAAGCAATTATTTCCTCTACGATTTATAATTATCTATTCATCAGCTAAAAGGTTGCAACACTTTTTTTCTGAGTTTCAGTTCTGTTCGTAGAACGGTTGAACGTAAATGATTAGATTTATAAGTAAGAACCAATTGCTCAGTAAATAGGCTAGAGTCCGAAATCCATTGGAAAGAAGTGTTGCAACCTTTTAGCTGATGAGTGCACTTAAAATTATCTTACCCGTGACAGGAGATGGCTTCTGAGACTTTTGTATTTCCTTGTCTTGTTCTTCCTGTCCTGGTCTTGACATACCCAGTATGCGAGGTAGCCAATACAGGAAAATTAATTTAACCTGTAATGCAATTCAAAAAATTTAACGATATAGTCTAATTTATATTTCAATATTTGTGCTATGTTACTTAAATTGTGTTCCAAAATTTACTGAAAATGACTCCGAATCAATCTTATGGGAAAAAGTCTTTCTGCGAATTTGACTAATTTTTGGATATATTGTAGTTCTCTCCTTTATTCTTTGGATATGTTGTAATCTCTCAATGGATACAATTTGATTCTATGAGCCATTTCCATGCTACAAGCCTTAAAAGATCCAGATTTTACATGATTACTGGACTTTCAAGACTTGTAGCGCGAAAATTGCATATTGAGATATTTGTTCAAAATGAAGAGAATTACAACAAATCCAAAAATTAATCAAATTCGCAGAAAAACATTTTTTCCCATAAGATTGGTGCGGGGTCCTTTATAGTGGACGTAAACTATAGATTTTCAGTACTGGCAGTAAATTTTGGAACACAGCCTTATTATGTGCATATGCTTATGTTTGTACAATAACATAATCAAATCCAATTATACGAAACAAAAGTTTACGATTTTTCTGTTTTATTTTTAATAGTAATAGTTCTTTTTAAATTTTTGCTCTATTGTTTGTTTGGATCAAATTAATACTATTAAAATATAATTGTCACAATAATTATCATATTAATCGAAATAAATTAATAATTAAATTTAAAAAAATTCTTGTAAATGTACATTCTTTTCATTTCTTTTTTTATTAAACTTCTTGATACTTTATTATTGTGAATAATTCACAATTTGTTTAATTTAACTTAGATGCGTATGTTTCATTCGCAGAAATCTGATCGCGCGGGAAATCAATCTCCAAAATTTACATTCTAATTAACGTGACGTCCGGCGAAAAATTCGATTATACATGATTTATTATCGCGCTGCACATTCGGCAGAATGGCCCTTAATTATTCGCCCATAAAATTTCTGATTTATTCATGATGAAAAGAGAACAATGTATCAGCTTCGGCGGTGGTGCGTTGCATTTTAATTAAAACCATAATTATCTACCGATACATACGGAAATCATATAACACCGGTGACGAATTAAATCAAGCTTCAACAAAGTTATTTTCGTCATTATTATGCAAATAAAAAGAACGTTTACAAATTGTTTGACTAGATAATGCACTTCCAAGAAATTCACAGAATATTAATAAAAATTGATTTTTAAAAATAAGATAAAATGAATAAAACATAGATTAATTGATAAAATTATCCAAATAAATAAGAAATTTTGAATAAAATTTCATACATTTCTTTTGTTGATTTAAACTGATTTTTACATTACCGGATATTAATGTATTTTGTTTTCTCCCGATTAACTTTATAATTGCCGGCAAAATCAGTCATTGCTTTTATCTTATTATCTCAACACGAATGTCATTAACGTTATTGCTGAAAATGTATCTCGATAAATGTCATTTAAATTTTAATAAAAATAAATACGTTTTACAAATCTGTTGAGAAAAGTTATATTTATGGTGCAACTATGTTCAAAAAATAACTAACTAACGTAATATTAAGCAATACTACTAATGAAGCGACGTAATTATAATTATCATAATATTATATTAAATGTTTTGATATCGATCGGAGAAGATTACCCATCGACCCATTTCATGGGAGTCAGCATTCCGATGATGATAATTCAAGATGAGGATCGTGCTGACCACACTACTGGCCACCATAAACATGATACAATTGAAATACGTCCCTGAAAAATAATGAGAAATAGAAATATTATTTAAAATTAAACCAAATTAACAAACAATCGCATTTAATGTTTAAAATTCAAAGCTACATTCATTAGCATTAATATTGTCCAATTACTTTTCTTTTATTTGAACTTATAAAAATATACATTTTATTTTTAAATATAATTGCATATTAAATGCAGTTATATAATATTAACATTTTTCTTAAAATATGTAATAAAATAAATTGCACTAATTTGTATTAAAACGAGCATATTAAAGACATATAATATATTCCTATAAATTCTTTTAACTTTTAACTAATCAAAGAGTATTAATTGCGTCAGCAGGTATTACACCGAGGAATATTGTCTTAGAAGAATGCGAATATAAATCTTTGTTTATTTTTTTTTCTATTTTTTTCTTAAATAGTTCTCAATAGAAGTGATCAATTACGCTGCTTTCTCACATTAAAATATTAATTACATTGAAAATTAGTTAAAACAAAGCGCTCACCTAAAAGCGGTACGGCGTCGGATGTCGCCGGCATTGTCTCGGCAACCATATTTAGGAACACAGTAAGGGACAGGAGAATGGTTACCCCTGCAAAAGAGGTTCGTTAGCTTCGATTAATTATTGTTAAAGTCGAGTGAATTGAGGAGACCAAGCGAAATCAACCCTCAGTCCTTGAACGCTCGAAGGGCCTTCAACGCATAACAATTCTATGCTAAAAGCTCTTCGAGTTTCAGCCTAAGACGATAATGATCTTCGACCTCGCCATATCAGATGATATAAATTATTTACAATTCTGTTTATACTCTTTAAGGAAATAATATATAAAGGAAATAATATATAAAAAAAAATCTATGTTATAAAGAAAAATATCTTCTTAAAAATAAATGAGAATTTTGTTGATTCCTAGTTTTAATCTTGTTTTGATCTTGAATAAGAAATTTCAGAGACCGTTTGCACTCCAAGTACTTTAAATATCCGACACTCAGGCTTTGAACTTAGTACCGCTCACTCGCGAATCACCGTGTCGCGTTAAGAGGCACTTTCAAATTATTTAGACTTTCAAAACGCTACGGCATTCACGGCAGATGCCTCATCTGAATATCAAACCTTACTCGAGCTTTTTTGAGACTCACAATAACACGTTAAGAGTTGCCCTTAAGTCCCGTAGAAACGCGAAAGTCAATTGTGAATGAATTATATTACTTTCTTTCTGTCTCATTTTGTTTTCTCATGAAATAGGACGTTTTAAATTCTTACTTTGTATTGGAAAACTTGCATTACGTCAATATTTATAAATAATTATAATCTAAGTAATAAAAGTTTAAGAGATTACATCTTATAGAATAAAGAGAAAGTGCAATTAATTAAACGATCTAATATTAGACGATGCTCTGTACCTTTAACTTTTTTTATAATATTAATTAATCTATTTCTATTTTTAATAGAAAAAACTATACAAATATAAAACTTTTAATGCACGATATTCTTGTTGTCTATAAATGTCACTGTTAATGCTGAGCCAGCAACTGTAATGCATCTGAGTAGAGCCAATTTTATTGTATCTCGATTTACGAACAACTATAAACTTTAAGGAAATTTGCAATGGAGACATCTGCAATTGTTCGGCATTGTCATTCCATTGTCATCGTATCTCCGCATCGGTGACGACGATTGTCGCGATCGTTTCCGAATTCGATGGAGATTCAGCAACGCGCTTGTACGCTCGAAGAAACTCTACGAGCTGAATAGAAGGCTTGCCGAAGTTTGCGCGCCGGGGCACCGTTTCAATCGGGATCGAAGCGAAATCTAATCGCATAAACGCTCGATGCGCTTAGGGAACTCCTGCACCTCGGCTCTAATCACAGGAGCGTTTACATGGCAGCGCGAGGTGAGGCAGGCAAGGAATCGGAATTATGCAGCCGAACGATTTAAGCCGTAAGAGGCAGGATTTCATCCGAGCATCCGGCTTCTCGGTAAATTCCACAACGATCACGCTTATGAGGAAACAATAAAATAACGCAATCTTTCTATATTTACAATTGCAATGTTACAACTATGCGTGTAAGAAAAAGTCTAAAAACGCTTGATTATGTTGCATACTGTTGAGATTTCATCGAACATTTTTTGTTAGAAAAATTATTAGTTAAACTACAATATTAATTATGTTGAAATTTCATCGGATATTTTTTGTTAGAAAAATTATTAGTTAAATTATAACATTAATTATCATCCATCAATCATTTGCTATTTTTTGATTATGATAACTTTTTATTCACTTTAACTCTAAACATTACATTTATGATCTATATTTTAAGAAAATAATCCAAGTGAGAATGCCAAGATTAAATAGAATGTGTTAAAAAATAATTATAATTAATTTTTAATCTACAATTTTTATCTACAATTGTAGACTTACAATTATGCATGCAAGAACAAATCTAAAAGCGCTTGATTACATTGTATACTGTTGAGATTTTATCGAACATTTTTTGTTAGAAAAATTATTAGTTAAACTACAATATTAATTATCATCAATCAATCATTTGCTATTTTTTGATCATAATAATTTTTTATCCACTTTAATTATATAAATTACATTTATAGTCTATATTTTAAGAAAATAATTCAATTCAGAATATCGAGATTAAATAGAAGAGTGTTAAAAAGTTATTCAATTTTTAATTTATGTCTAATTATAATATTACAATTATATGCAAGAGGAAGTCTGAAAGAGTTCAATTATATTGAATATTATTGAGAGATTTCATTGAACATTTTTCTCCTAGAAAAATTATCAGCTAAAATTTAATATTAATTACCATCAATCAATCATTTTTAGATTGTGATAATTTTTCATCCCACTTTAACTGTATACTATAGTCACGATCGATATTTTGAAAAAAAAAGTCTAGTTGAGAATGTTAAAAATAATTACAGAAATCGATTCTTAATTTTTTATAATAAAATAAAAGATAATAAAACTATTTTTTTTATTTAAATCTATATATTTTTTTATTACAAGCAACTTTTCCTCACAATATTTCTGCGAATGTGTCATATATTTGTAATTTCTGTGCAACATGCACACATCTTGCGATAGTCGACTCTATACACTTGCATAGCAATGTAAAATTACAATTGGAATTTGTCAATAAATCAAGGTTTAGTGTAACGAACTTTTGTTGGTATAAATTTCCGCATGTTGAAATGTCGATAAAGTTCCGCGGTCCACGATCGCGAAAGAAACTTGTGACGACACGGTACAGAATAGTTTCTTCACGGTGCCCGAATGGAGCGCCTGCCAACCGGAACTAGGTCGGGTCTAATCGTGCACGTCTGATGCTCTTAGCAAATAGGGACGTGCCTAATCGCGAGAGCGTTTACGGGCTGTTGGGGGCAATTGGAGTTTTGCATCGAGTTTAAACTTACCGAGGGAGAGTTTCTCGCCGGAATCGGGCGGCAGGGTGAACCCGAGGACGGCCATGCTGGCAATCAGGACGCACGGCACGATCAAGTTGAAGAAGTAGTAGAGTGTGCGTCTTCTGATGATGACGACAAAAGTGATGTCTATATACGGTTCTGGGCAGCAGTTGTAGTAGATCTCATTTCTCTTACCGGGTACCCCTGAGCAAGATAAAAGGAAAAATTTATATCATGGTAGCGTCTCGCGCCAAGTGCATGCGTCACACTACGAGTATTACATAAATATAACGTTTAATTCTAGTCTTTAGAATGCAAGCAAAAAGTCAGAAACATGAATGCAATGCATATATAATTTCCATGGATTTTCTTTAAATATAAAAAGCTCTAAATATAAAGATTATAAATACTTATATATAATTATAAAAGTTATAAAATGTTTACATTTTATATATATATATATATATATATATATATATATAATTTAAAATATATATAATTTATATAATTTAATTGACAATTCTAACAAACAATAAACTAGAAATTGTTATTAAATTAAAATTCTCAGGTAAATATTCCATCGAATAATACTTAAATATGACATCGTACACGTACATGGGCAATCGACGTACTGTCAATAAAACGAAGTGCTTTCTCGAACGTAACAAAAGGTTGTTGGAAGCGAAAAATTTCTCTTTTCTGCTCCTTGAATTATCCCGTGCAACAGGGCAAAGAAAAACGGAAGATTCTATCTTACATTATTCCTCTGGGTACAAACTGGTGCGCTTTGCTGCAGCTGCAGTTACTTAAGATACATTTCTACCACAAGTCTCATAACTGCGGCTCATACACTGCACGTATACGTCGACCTACGCTATTCCCACGCGTAATGTACATCGTACAATTTTTCGAGAGATACACGAGATACGCCAAGAGAGAGCAAATGCTTTTATTTCTGCGTTGGAGGAACAATAAAGGTGCCACACCATTTCTTACGTTTACAATAAATTTATCAATGGCGAATTACACATAATATATCATAATTGTAATGTAATCTCTCTCGCAATTATGAGAGAGAAACACAAACCAGATGTTTCTATCATTGCTCTACAATTCCAATACGGATATTGCGTGAGTTCCGTATATAAGTTTATTTTCAAACCATTACATTATATGTAATTGAATGAATTATGATTACAACTTTTTCTTTTAATAATGCTAATTGGAAGTTCTTATTATCAAAAAATGTTATTAACTGATCCTTTATCATTATTTTATTTTATTAATCTTTATAAAATATATATTATTTTACATTATATTACAAAATATTATAATAAATTATTCATGCATTTATTAAAAACGTATTTTGAATTTAAAATTAATCTTTAAAATGTAGATCAATTTCATCTTGTGAACTATTTCTTTAAATATATTTATACATATAGTGGGTTTCAATATACGAAAACTCATTTCATATAAAATATTGAAATAAAATGCAAAAACATATTCGTATAAGATTTACATTTGAAAATTCTTTTTACATATTCATAAGTCCGATAATGCAAATCTAAAAGCTTTCGTGTAGCTGCTAAAGATCCATCAATTATTTTGTATGTATCAACAATAAAACAAGTTGCCAAATATAATAGTATAAACATCTGGAAGTGAAAGATTGTAATTTAAATCTGCCCTTCGATTCTCCAACGATTATTCAGCAACTATCACGAACTATTATTCGCTCTTCGAATCAAGCAAGCAGCAATTTCTCTTGCGACACTTTACCGATTGCCCGACGTGTTCGCTAGCGAAAACACTAAACTTCGGACGCACGCGGAGCGAGCCGCTACGTCCCGCCTGACCCAGATGCAGGCAATTTTGACAGGGACAAAGTGAGGATCAATACCGGTTCCGATTTGCGAAACGATTGATCATCCGCCCGTAGCTGTGCAAGACTTTAGAATTGCTAATCGGCCGGGAATCACTTTCGGCGCCGGGGCAAACTATCCGGGCGTGGCGACGTGAACGGTTCCCGATAAGGACTGTAAAAACTCACCCAACAGATGCCACTCGCCGTTAGTGATGAAACTGCTGATGTCACCTCCGTCCTCGTCCTGCAGCTGCAGATCCAACTGTCGACAATTTATGACAGTCGATTAGAGGAAAGTTATTGCCACCATGTAAGACGACTGTTTCAAAAGCTACGGAAAAGTCTGTTCAGTATGGATGCAAGGATGCAAAAGTTATCAGCTTTTCTTTAAAAAGAATATTTTACTACATATTAAAACTCTCTTTACGTTATACTTTTGAGCATATTTAAGAATTAATTTACTGCAATTTAGTTTTTCTCCTCAAATTTTATATTATTAAATATGTACCATATTTTCTAAAAACTTTAGAAATATCATTACTTATTTATATAAAATAATTGATACACATAGCATAAATTTTTAAGAATTTAATAACAAAGCAACAAAACATTACACGTGAATAATATTTTTTATTCTATTTTGTTGATTTATAAACTTGATTTTATATAGTCTTGTTGATGTTCATGTGAATTCATATATGTATGTTTACATAGCTCTATGTAAAGTTTTCGCAAACTTTACGCGATTTCTGCCCGTTTGAATACCGATATAAATTTTTTTTGTGTAACATTCGGGAGCAATCTATGACGAATTAATATCTAAGGGCGAATTGTTATAATAAATGGGAATGGACGATCTCAAATCGAAAAGTCTGTTTTGCATCTCGTTTGTATTCAGCGGATCGAACTGAGCTCGAGAAAATCTTGGCATATTCCGTTATCTTACTTTCTTTTCTCTTCGTTTGTTTCCATTTTGTTCTGCTTATTGTCCTCGTTAATGAACTCCTGAGCGTTCTCGAATTGCCTGGCACACCGTGTAATTCGCATCCTCAATTTTAATTATTCCGAAGTTGCACGTTCAACAATTGAGGACTTGCTAGGTACGTACATTGGTCGTGTGGCAGAAATACACGTTTACACGGTTACACGATAAATCGGTATACATAAATTGAACGCGAAACTTTTGTAGTTAGCAAAGTTATCGTTATCGTAATCGGACAACATTAGCATGCCATACAGTTGCCATCTATTGTAATACATCTATTGTAATACAAAACACAGTTTTTAAATAGGACATTTTACTGCTATAATTTTGAATTAATATTACTTTATGAGAAATATCAAGAAATCAACACATCATGACATACTTTTTTATCTCTACTTCTTTTATAAAATAATTTTATAAATTGATATTTTCACGTAACTACTTTTTATCATTAATTAATTAATCTAAGCCACAATGTATTTTATTTATTTATCAATCAACTCAATTTATAAAAAGAGATAATTAAAAAGTTACATATATTCTTTTATTTAAAATTTCTTTAAGAAAATGTAAATCTTAATATATTGTATATAATTTTGCTTTTACGATACAAAAACACTAAAAAAATTTCTTTCTTATGGAGTGAGTTGGATTATACGAATAAAAGACTATAGAGAAATTGCGTGTAGGTGAGAATCCTGAATATCGCGCGTTCTCACGTTCATTATCTTCTAAATACGTCTTATGATTCGTAAATTTCCTGCGATTCACTCTGAAATGGCATTTACCATCCCAGTGGTGTTTCGACCAAACATCAAGTACATTTTACGCTTATATAGTGCTACTTTTGAAGTATACTTATACAAATCTGATGTACAAATCAAGGTCTCAAGCATTTTCCATAAAATGTTTTAACATTACGCGCTTTATTTATTTTTTGTAAACTCTCTTGATAAAAGAAATTGAAAATATACAATAAAATAAGAAAAGTTAGAAATTTTTATAAATGCATTATAGCTTAATTTTTTATTATTCCTATTCGCAGTGTATTAATTATATTCTGTATTTTAATGAAAAAAATATTAATTAAGTAAATGCGTTTTTACACGAGTCATTTGATACGAGTAGATTTGCTACTCTTAAAGGTTAAAATAATTAGTCTCCAACAAAGTGCTGTGCAAACATTAACGCGAAAAAATTTAATATTTAAATATATAGAAATTATTTTAAACTGTGTGTGATTAAAAAAAACATAGAAATTTACAAATAACAAATTTTTTCAACTAGAATTTTGATCTAGCGAAAGATATAAATATCAAGATATTCAAAGACAAATTAAGTAAAATTGACAATATGTGACATCCCATCATATGTTATTTGTAAATTTCTATTTTTTTTTATGGGTCACACAGTTTAAAATTTGTTGAAAACTAATTATTTTAACTTTTAAGAGTAGCAAATCTATTATCAAACGACACATATAAAAATGCATTTACTCAATTAACATTTTTTTAATTAAAATAGAAAAAACAGAAATATAACTAATATACCTAAATATCTTACAATAAAGAGAGTAATTTTATTACAATATGCTTTTTATGAAATTACTTATACTTTGTACAGATTTTTCTCGCTTGCTTCAAATAAATAATTATTCAACATTATTCACAGATGAACGAGAATTGCAATCCCGGGAATGCTATCCCACCTTGCATCAGAGATGATGGGAAATGCGCCTCCATTACGCGATAGGAGTACTTTACTCAAAGCTCCATTCTTAGGAATTTCACGAAAGGAATTTCTTGCGAACATTGGCAAACAGTGAAGCTTTTCTATCTCTTTCTCTCCTTCCCCTTTTTCACTTTTCTCTCTCTTACTGTTTTCCTCTTTCTCTCGTTCTTGGACGCTAATCAAACTGCTCGACGCCGTCGCTTTGAATTATTTCCGGGTCTCGAGACTATACCGACGGGAAGTACCGACGTGCTTCCGACAGATTGGAAAATTCGTAAGTTCGACGTCTGTCGAAGAAGAGAACATCGAGACAGGATAGATTGGAAAACGACGACGATTGGTTGACCTAATTCCGTAATGCATATCCCCTCACCTGAGAGCCGTCGTATGTCCAGGAACCGAATTTCATCTCGCAACGCTGATCGTCAAAGGGAAACCAGGTAATGTCGATCTTGCAAGTACTCTTGAATATACCGGGCGGCACGTACATACAGGTCCCATTGTTCTTTACGACAACGTTCGTCGGGTAAGTGCCATCGAAGCCCTCGTCGGCGCTATAACGAACAATCACGTTAACTTTTCAATCCTGGAATGCAGCGAGCCGAGATAATCGGCAGATGATGGTAAAAATAAAAAAATAAGCATATTGTTTTCAGCATTCTAAAACAAAACGCTTGAGTCTTTCCGCTTTATTTACGAGATTGTGAAATTATATATATATATTTAATTATGAACTCAAATTAAAATTATAGATATATAAATATTTTATATCACTTTTTTGTTGTTTTATATTTGCTATTATTTTTACTTTCCATATATGTATGAAGATTCTCTTTCATTATTAACGCAAATCCATTTTATCATAGACATAATGATCGTTTGTTTAATATTATTATGTTATATAATTCTCGTGATTGAGAATGTTCGTAGACTCATGTGGGACGTCTATCTTTCTATACTCAGGAGACTAAACAATATTGGGGAACACGTGAACAGAACCTAACACCAGAATACTGATGTCCCCAAAGTAAACCCGTCGGTTTATTCCTTCCCTGCAATAATTTAGAGACAATTCGGTTGTCCCTAATGTTGCTCCTTGAACTCACAAGAACAGATAATGACTCCCTACTTTCTATAATAACTACTTCGAGTAATAATTCGATTTTGAACTCATTTATATTTATTTTAAAACTAAAATAGTGACATAATGTTCTGATTTTAAAATTAATCCTATAATTTAATAAAAAAATTCTATAATTTAATTGCACGAATTTAGCTGAAGATTGTTAAGTAAGATAGCAAAAAACCTATTATAAATCAATACTAGTGACATAATTTCAATTACATAAATAGATAGTTTCGTAAATTGTACCAAATTTAAATAGACTTTTTTAGTAGAGCTAAATTTATATCTGTTTTAAATGTTAGAATATCAAATTATAATACTATACAGA
>Ga0157364_1001477_pt1 | contig 20060 bp, 19 predicted proteins | sample AttsexASBM2_FD_111476 | JGI IMG/M metagenome (GOLD analysis project Ga0157364, IMG submission 111476) | Fungus gardens microbial communities from leaf cutter ant in Ribeirão Preto, State of São Paulo, Brazil - Atta sexdens ASBM2 | ecosystem: Host-associated > Fungi > Mycelium > Unclassified ...
GAGATTAAAGGTATGACGTCAGGGCACATGTGGGAAGCATGGTGGCCTTAAGGTAGACGCATGGTGGATGAGTAATGGACATGAGGTAGAGGCATGGACTTTAGGGTTGGACATATAATGTTGTAGCACGGACCAAGAACATTTAGTATATATAGCGGGTAAATAGAGTAGGAGCTCCTTATTGAGTTCTTCTTGTATCAACCCTATACAAGGTTTAGTTTCTTAACCAACTCTAAGGTTTTGAGTCTACAACAATAATACTAATGAACAATTGGCCGATGTACTCAGCCAACTCACTAACACTCTTAATGCTAATCAGACTCCCAGACCTAATACTAATTCAAGAAGAACTAAAGCCTACATTCCCAATACCTTCAGTGGCACTGAGCCTGATAAGCTCAATAATTTCTTGTTCCAACATCACTTATATTTCTGCACTAACCCAGTACAATTTGACATAAACATTGTGAAAATCAACTTCACAATAACTAGAGCAGCCCAGAACTAGTTTAAGGTAGGCCTCAACTAGGAAGATCAGGGCATCCTTCAAGACTAGCTCTCTGATTGGAACCTGTTTGTGGACAAGCTATATTGACATTTTGGTCTTTCAGACTCCATTGGTAAAGCAGCCAACATGCTAGACAATCTCTACATAAAGCCAAGTAACAAGATTTCTACTTACAATGTGGACTTCATGTAATATGCCTCCCAATTAGATTAGGGGAATAGTGTTCTGTGCCATTGCTATTACCAGAGACCCCCAATTGGATCCAGGACCTTATCCCTACCTGGGAACAAGGAAAACCCACCTTGTTCCAAGATATATATGCTTTAGCAATGACTATTGATCACTGCTACTAGGAATGTGACCACAAATACTACTGTGCAAGATAGGCAGAGAAAGAGGCCCTTGAGTCTCACTCTCAGAAGCAAGGAAAAGCTTCCACTTCCAGTCCTGCCACAGCCTCCCAGAATAAGACAAATATATCTCTGGCAGTCTCATCTGCCAAGACCTTCTTAAAGTCATCTCTATTCCCTGCTTCCAAGAAACAACCTAATTTTCTGTAGGTGGACTTCTCTTCCAAGCTAGCCAGCAATGGTAAGTTGACTAGTGACAAGTGTAAGAAGCACCTCGAAAACAACCTGTACCTCTATTGCAGTGCAGGAGACCACAAGTTGGACTCCTGTCCCAAGAAGCAGACCATGATTACTTCCAAGGGCCATGATACTTTAGCAACTGCTTTTAAGAAACCCTTGGAAAAATAAAGAGTGACCTCTAGGACTCTGCATAGACTGAGGGCCATGTTGAACTTCTCTGTGCAGCAATAAGTCTGATCCAACTCAATGCATATGCTCTTTCCAATCCTTATTTACTCTTTGTTTTCCTTACCTCTCCCTTAATCCTTGGTCAGGATCATCTTAATAAAATCCCATTCCAAGCTCTTGTCAACTCTAGGTCTACTCATTGCTTTGTAGACTCTAAATTTGTGGATACTCACTACTTGAAGACATCTGTGACTCCTTCAGTTGCTTTCCACTTATTTGATGGTTTATCAAACAGCACTATCTCCAAAATTGCGAACTTGCCCATAATTTTTTCCACTAGTGATTGTATGAATCTAAGCTTCTATGTCACTCTGAAAACTTGCCCTGCCTTTTGGTCTTGGATATCTAGCCTATCCAATTTGAAATCCATTTGATTTGCTAGGATCCAGATCTAATATTTTTCCATCCATCTTTGCAGGAGTTTTTGCTCTATTTTTGTACCACAGCCAATACACCATTGGTCACTTAGTCAAATGCTGACTTTCTCTCTGCTTTACTATCTTCTTGGATTTCCATATCTGTTGTAGCAACCACTTGCCGGAACGGCACTTGTAGTATACTTACTTCAGCAAAGCTCATAGAAGGCTATCTAGTAGTGGGGATTACAAGAGAACTCAACAAGGAGCCCTTGCTGCATTGCTTCTCTATTTATATAAATACAATGTGTCTACTTCATGTCTTATTACTCATCCACCATGCTTCTATCTCAAGGCCACCATGCCATATCCATGTGCTCTGATGTCATACTTTTTAATCTCTGTCACCATGTGTGCACCATGTGTATACTATGAGGAACCATTGTTCCTTGACATCATTTCTAACCTAACTTCTTCTAGACTCTGTTATATGACTTCCAGGTCACATGCTCTCCATCCGTTATAGACTAATAATAATACTATCTATTTATGTCCAGCTAACTCTAACCCTAGCCAAAATCTGTCCACACTCTCATCTTATAACAATATCCATCTCATTTCTGGACTTTCAAGTCAAGAAATCTCCAAGTGGTTAAATCGCTATTTGGCATACTAGTTTCATCTATGTGTTGCATCTGTTAGGCTAACAACACTTCTATTCTACTCTGTTCAACATTCTGTGGGAATACAAAACTCTGAAAATCTCCAGAATTTTTGCTGTTCCTCTTCTGCTAGGTACTAGGAATTCTCTGTTACTTGAATAAAGTGGCAGATAGAGTCCTAATTCTGTTCTTATGTCCTTGAAGATGTTAGCCCTCTTATCCAACTGAAACTCTGACAATCTTCAGAGTTTTTGAGTATCTTCTGGGATATATCCTCAATTCTGTCTATGTAATACTCCAGAATTTTTGTATATCTGTTCTTTTTGGGTTTCCATACCCAAAACACAATTTGTTGGGCTTTCATATCCAATTGATTTTCTAGGTCACTCATTATTAGGTACTACAAATTATAAAATTCTTCTTAGCCAACAAACTCTGAAAGAACTTTGCAAAATTTCGGACTTTTTTTGTTCTGTCAAACTCTTTGTTCTTGGTTATCTCCTTTTAATCCACTTCTTTCATGGTTATGTCCTACCCATCTTCCAAAGTCTATATTAAATCCTATAGGACTTCAAGGGCTCAGTTTTAAGAAGGATATACTGTCATATCCCAAACTCTGAAACATATCTGAAACATATTTGACTTCAACACAACATCAAATCCCCATGGTTATTTGGCCTTATTTGTGCCCAAAACTCCATCAGTAGTTTGGTAAAATATAACAGACTTAATTCCACCAAAAGTCTACAGTTATTTCACTTTATTTGAGTCAAAATCTGTGGTCATATTCATTTTTGTCCATTGCCTAATTATCTCCTTCAAACTCCACAAATTTACTCAGACTTTATGTGGAGTTTTCCCCTCTCCAAATCTGAACTCCTATATAGTGTTTCACTAATGAAACACTCACTTGGAGATCTGTTTTAGTTACTTCTTTTGTTATTTTATGTATTTGAGGCTGGTGATCCCTTTGTAATAGCTAGCCTGATAATTGACTAAAGTTGATGCTAAATCTCTAGTGTCAATGGCGACACACTTTACTTCTCTCCTTACAACTCCTTACAAGATCATTCTCTGAAATTGCAACTACATGGCTTGTAGGAAGCATAACACATAAGTTGAGGCCAAGGTTATTCCGACAAGTCCACATCACCGAGCTCATTGCATGAAGTTTCTACACTCTGTACATATCCAAGCTAACTCCACAGACTTTCATCTTCAAGTGTGAACTACACCTAACAGATATTCTCTAACTATGTAGTTTGGATCTCTACATTAGTAGCAGTCTTTGGTTGGTACAGGATGAGGTTTTCAAGTAATGTTAATATTCATTGGAATACTAGGAGAAAGTACCAGTAGTAGTTGGTATATAAGGGCTTATGAAATAAAAGATAGCTATTAAGAGAGAAAGAGAACTAGTAAACACTGTAGAGATCAGTGGTTGAAGAGGATTATATTATAACCTTAAGCTTGGCTCAGATTGCAACTTAGGCAAGACTTGAGTAGAAAAGGAAAGAATGATCAATTGGTAAAACATAAAGATATAAGATAGTATCTACAGTTATATATACCTAGAGACTATAAGAAATACATATGATATAAATTAAAACATAAGAAAGTCTCTACTATTACATGAGGTACTGACTAATCATATATGAAGAAAACATATATCACAGCCAATCATTAAGTCATAAAGAAGAAACTCCAATACTTGTTGTCTATAAGCAAACCATCTATAAGACATGAAGCATCAATTATAACAGATTGTATATTATGTTGACTGAAATACTTTATTTACCTTATGGGCTTGGTTTATTCTAAATACAACTTTGAACCAAGTATAGAAGTTTGTGTCTTTGGATCTCTCTACTGACAGGATTGTGATCTAATTCTAAATTACTGTTCGAAGTCTACAGCAGAACTTGACTACTATAGTATGAGAGTTAGTATAACTAGCTTCTGAGATTAAGGTTTGGAACTTATCTAAATAGTTCTCTATAGCACAGTTCTCTTAATAAAATATTATCTCTTTTAGTTTATTAATGGCTTCAGTAGTAACATTGATCAGAAAAAAATACTTTTAGAGCTACTCAAAATTAGACTATGTGGTGATGGAAAAAGTACTAGTAGTGAATTCCTCATGAAAGAGACTCTTTGACTATTTAGAAGTACAATTACTCCTAAAGAAAAGTAGGGCCCAAAAAATCTTATCTTGATTGTAAGTAAACTACTTGGTAAATAGGTAGATATATAAAGAATAGAAGCTTAAAAAATCTCTTCCAGTTTATTAATCACTATCAAAGTCTAGTAGAGGTAGGATATGAAATTAAGAGTAATGAGAGAGTTTCTAGATATGGGAGTATTGGTAGAGAATATAGATCTTAATATAGTTGAAGATAGTATATCTGTAATGGATTTGATATGAAGACTTGCAAGTCTAAGTTGGATTACTAAACTAGTGAGGATATTGTTAGTAGAGAGTTCTGAGACATATGGCACTCAGCTACTTCTCTAAGATAGTGTTGGAAAATATCTGGAGCTTTATTAGTATAGATGATGTTTATAAAATAATTGTTTGGAATAGTCATTATTCAGAAAGTAAGAAAAGAAAAGAGAGATTAAGATATAAAGTGGATAATCTATGACTACTAGACTTAAAATACTTCAAGATTTCAAAGAGGAGATTCTATTCTACTATATTATAGCAACTACTAATTAAAATGATTAATAACATACTAAGTAATCTTATAAAACAAGAGTCTTATAGAGATTATAAGAGAACTTGACAAGGAGTTTCCAATGTATTGCTACTCTATTTATACTACAAGTATATGGTCTGTGTCAATAATAAATAACCTTATTCTAATATCTATATATTAGCTATAAGGTAAACATGTCATAAATATATACTTTAATATTATTTCTTCTAATCCTTTCTAAAATATTCTAGGCCTATGACATGGTGTCATGTGACTGTGGTCATGTACCTCTTCATTTTCCAAGAAAAAAAAAAAAGAAATCAAATCAGGAAAAATAGATTAAAATAAAATAAAATGAGAGTTCAAGTGTACTATAACATATTATTAGGGTAACTAGTAGAGTCCATGTGATTATATGGGCTTTTACAACCTTTAGGAAGTTCTAAGTATATATTAATTGGCTAAATATAAATAATACTTATTTTTTAAGAGAATAGAATAAGAACTTCTGAGGATAATAACTATTCTAAATATTACTGGAATACATTTTAATCTAGTAGAACAGTACTGACATAACCAAGTAATAGTAGCTAGATAGTTAGAAATCTTAATGAAAGTATTTAGAATATTTACTCAGAAAGAGAAAAAACTCTTTTAAATCAATAATTGATTACATAGAGTATGGTGGTAGGCTGTGATAGCTATAAGGTAACTATTTATATAGCAATGAAAAAAGAGAAAAGAAGAATATACTATAGTAAGATAATAACAGAATTACTACTATTAAGTGATTTCTTTATGAAAAAAGAAGGCTTCAGGGTTATACTTGAGAAATAATACAAAATAACTTAGAGACTTTTTATTTGAATTCCAATAGTTGTTATATCTTCTACACTTATAAATAATATGATGCCTTGATTCAATTGGATAAGTTTTACACAGACAGCTGAAATTTTCTCTTAGAAGGAATTTCAATCTATACTCTTTTATAGAAGCATGGTTTGTGACTATCCTAGTTGCTCTTGTACATAGAGAGTTCAAGTGACTAATTTGTTTGAGCCAAGAGCTATCTTTTATATAAGTAGGATTGACTAGAAGATATCCATCATCTAATAGTTTGAGAAAGTAATTTCCTTTAAAATATGATACTTGAAATATTATTTGCCAGTTATATATAATATTGTTATATTTATATTTCTTGCTGAAATCTTATGACAATTTACATAGAAGAATGAAAGTAAGGTTGAATTGTTTTATTTTCTTGTTAATGGCTATATGATAAATCTACTTTACATTACTTAGGCAGTTCCAGAAATCAATAACATTATTGGAGAATGTTCTGAGATCTTGGACTATAGTGATAGTATTATAATTCAAATTTTTTAAAGTTGAAATAAAAATAGAACCTTAGATTAGATTATCACAAGAAAACTCAATAGAGTTCTTAACTATCTTATATATTATAGACTATGATCTGTTGTCAGGTGTGGTTCACACTGGGGTGGAAGTCTACAGAAATGACTCAGAGGTGGGTAAACTTGTGGAACAACCTTGGCTTCAGCTTATATGTTATGCTGTCTATCTACTATATGATTGCAACTTCAGATGATGGGAAGAAGTCCAAGATGGAAATAAGTGCTGATTGGTATGTCACCATTAAATACTGGAGATCAAGTTCAATAAGAGATTATCTTCGTTAATTATCAGACTAGTGAATTACAGTGTAACTACTAGTCTTATATACAAATGGAAAGTATAGGAGATGCTCAGGTTTTTTAGTGGTAACACCCCTATTACTCTGAGCAGAGGTTTCAGTGTTGAAACACTGACAGGAGTAACTCCATCATAGAAGACCAAGTTGAATAGGAGTATTTCCGCTGTGGAAGACAGAATACCTAGATGGTTGCAGCACTACCATAAGACATGTTGTGAGAAAGGTGGCTACTGTAAAAGGTGGGCTTGTATGTTTTGGAGGTGACTTTACTGTGGAGATGTAGTTTCCAGATGAGTGGACTTGTATATGACATCTGTACATATATTATAACTATTTTATTCTCAAGTACTTATGCTTTCCTCAAGACCAATATATTATTGCCATATTATATATTCTAAAATCTTTTATGACTTTCTTTATGTTATATGATTATGTGATAGTTGTGATAGTGATATATAATACTATACTAACACTAACCCTAGCCTAAAAATAGAAAATAAAGGAAATAAAAATAAAAATAAGAAAAGAAAAGAAAAGAATTAAAGTCTATTGTTTTTAATTTTGACATTGAGAGTTTTCTTGACTTTTCTTAAGACAATTTCAATCTTTTCTTTAGTAGAGATTCTTTTAAAACCAGTTGAGAGTTTTAACTATTGTTTATTTGTTGATCTTAGCTTCTTTACAACCTTGAATTATTTTGGACTATCTTGTTACATACTAATCTGACCATATCTGTTATTTACTCCAGATAATACCAATCTCATTTAAACTTACTTTTTCTCTTCTAAAATAAATCACACTTCATTTCAATCATCTATCGATCTGCCAATAAGAGAATTTTCTTTTACAACAAATTCTATAAAGTTTCAATTAATAATCTTTGTAATAACCAATAAACCTAGAATATATGTAGTATCTTATTATTAGAATACTTCTTTATATATTTAAAAACTATATCTACTATGTACAGTTCCTTAGTCTAATAATTAACTTGGATTAAATATCATACTTATTTTTATCCAAACATTTTTTCTAAAATTACAATCATGTGATGAAGTCAAGCTAGATATAATAGCTTTTGGTTGAATTTAAAGTTGTTATTTGTATAGCATACTACTTCCAACTTGCTTTTGTTGTTATGATCTCAAGATCTTAGAGTAGATCAAGAAAGTAAACCTTATATTAGGGTTAATACAAGAAAACTCAATAAAGTTCTTAGTATAAAGTATCTATCTTATATATCACACTAGATAGTTCATACTACTACTGCATCTAGCCTACCCTAAAGACCATGTATAAGCCATAAGATCAATATATATTAAATATATTATATAATATTATTATTCTAGAATGTTCTATCATAACTATATTCTTGTGTGACTGTGACTGTGATATTTCTAACTAATTTGTAATAGTTATGACCATGGTATCACATTAAACTCTAACTTTAAATAAAAGAGGAACAAAAATGAAAATAACAAAAGGAAATAAAATAGAGTCCATTATTCACAACTTTGACATTACTCCCCTTCAAGGTTTCTACTCCAGAGGAACTTACTCTTCTACCACATATTGTCTTATCCTTTCCCTTCCAGTTTTCTCAATTTCTTTCCAACTTTCTTAAATACTCATTCTCAAATTTTCCATTATTCCAACCATATATCTTTATTATATACTTTTCTTACAATTCCTCCCTTTTAAAGTCTTTTCCTTCTGCTGTGTCTGACTTCTCTTATTATCTTACTTCTATATTTACCCTTCTTGTTATGGGACACTTTGGATATTAATTATTTTATTTTATTTTTTCTAATTTTATTTTTATTTTTATTTTTCTTTAAAGGATGATGAAGAGGTATGTGACAATGAAGTCACATGACAGGTCACATGATGTGACATCATAGGCCTAGAACATGGTAAAAGGAACTAGAAGATGATGTCAAAGCATATGGTGTACACATGGTGGCCTTGAGTAAGATATAAGGTAGATATGAGGTAGTAACATGGACCAATATGTAATAGTATAAATAGAACTCTAATTAAGAAGAGGCTCCTTGTTGAGTTCTCTTGTGAAATTCCCACATTATAACTCTACTGAGAGATTTACTTGTTAGTGAGATCATTTGTCATTGTGATAAGTGGTTGCCACAACAGTAGAACTTGACGACCTCAGAGGACTCTGTGTTCTGTGGACTCCTTTTCTCTTACTCTTATTCATCCTTGACTGCGAGCCATGTGCTCAACGTCAAGAAGAAATCAGCCAGACCCTAGGCATTAAGGGATACACTAACTAGGCAGGCAAAGCTTAGCTAGTCTTGTCCACATGTGTAGTTTGGTTGCATCACCCTGTGTAGACATAACAGATAGTTATATTTATATAGAAGGCTTATGCTACAGGATCCCTTTGTGACCTGTCTACACAGAGCAACGGCATAGTCCATTAAGGAGCGCCTAGTTTAGGAATTCCCTGCTTAGGGATAATAGTGTAACAGTTTGATTAGGGCAGTAGATAAGTAGTTAGTAGACGGTATAGGTGGAACAAGAAGAGTGCCCACTATTACCTACAGAGGATTTGCCGCTGTTTAGAATCAACAGCGAGAGAATAAAGAAAGATCATAGTCACTAGAAACAAGGCCACAGTGATAGTTTACCATTGTTAACGAAGCAATGAGAGGATAAATTAGGAAAGAAATTTTTGAAGAGATTAGAATGGCAGATATTGGTCAAGTGAATATGGAAGAAATAGTGAAGAAGTATGGTGAAGAAGAAACAGTTAGATTGATGAACAAGATAATGGAAAATAATGCGATGATGTTAAAATTACAAAAACAAATAGTAGAGTTGCAAGTAATGGAAGAAGAAAAGAAAAGAAGACAGATAGAGATAAGAAGAAGAGAACAGGAAAGGACAAGAGAACAGGAAGAGACAGATAAGTGGATAGAGGAATGTAGAAAAAGAAATAAGAAGGAGAAAGAAAAAAGAGAAGAACAGAGAAAAGTAGATGAAGAATGGAGGAAGATCAAAAGCATAAAGAGAAGGGAGGAAAAGAAAGTGGAGAAAGAGTGGAGATATCAAGAGATGAGAGAAAGAAAGAGAGAAGAGAACAGACAAAGAGTGATGGAGGAAAGGAAATGTTTTGGATGCAGAGGATTTGGTCATATGGCCAGTCATTACAGGAATGGAGGAAAAAGGGAACCAGTACCAGTGTCCCCAAATAGATTTGAAGTATTAAAGGTTAGAGTAATGCAGAGAGGGGAAGGAAGCGGTAAAGAGATGGCAAAAGATAGAAAAGAGATACTGAGGGAAGAAAAGGTGAAGAGGGAGGTAGAAGTAAAACAGATGAAAGAAGAAGTTGTTGAGAGAAGTAATGGTGAAAATTGGGTTGAAGCAGGAGGAAGAAGAAGAAGGAGTGGTAACAGAGGCATTGTTAGATAGTGGTGTGACAGGATTGGTGATGAGTGAGGAATTTGCGAAGAGGCACAAGTTTAGAAGAACAAAGTTGGAAAGACCAGTATATATGAGGAATGTAGATGACACGTTAAACTATGCAGGGCCAATAGTAGATACAGTGGAGGTAGAGATATTTTTCAAAGGGCATAAGAAGAGAACGTTGATAGATGTAATAGGAGAACAGAAGTGGAGTATGATATTGGGCATGCCTTGGCTAAGATGCTATAATCCAGAGATAGATTGGAAGACAGGAGAAGTAAAGATGACAAGGTGTCCAGATGAGTGTGGAAATAAGTGGAAGATAAGAAGGCAAACAAAGCCAGGATGGAAAAAGCAAGAAGAAAGAGAGGAAAAGAAAGAGAAGAGAAGACCAGCAATAGAGGAAGTAAAGATGATAGAGAGAATAATGGAAGAAAAAGAGGATGAAGAGAAAGACTTGATAGAATTGAGGGCGACAGATAAGATAGTTTTATGAAGGTTCCATAAGTATTTGAAGGTGTTTGAAAAGAAAGATTCAGAGAGGATGCCAACAAGGAAGGCCTGAGATCATGCCATAAATCTCAGAGAAGGATTTGTGCCAAAGAAGGACAAGATCTATCCATTGTCAAGAGTAGAAAGAGAGAAGGTACAAGAATTTGTGAAAGATCAGTTGAGAAAGGGATACATTAGTGTCAAGTTCACAAATGGTAGACTTAGTTTTTCTCTATTTTATTTTTCATTTTTATTTTCATTCTGTTTTATTTTTCTATTTTTCTATTTTTAGAACAACTAGGGTTAGGGTTGATCAGTCATGATGTCACATCAGTCACAACCTGATAGCATAGTCATAAGACAGATCACAAGACTTGGGAGAATTTAGTAGAAGATTCGAGAACAAATGACATCATACAACATGGATACCACATATTAGCCTCATAGACTACACATGGTTGTTTAGAATAGGGTGCACAGTAGTTAGCATGGACTATCTGTAGGACTATATAAGGTAGACTAGTTTGTAGAAGAGTTCTCTATCGAGTTCTCTTGTGTTACTCAATACAAGAGTTGTTCTACTACTCCACTCTAAGAGTATTAGTCCATAACAATTAGGCCATCAAAATCACCATAGACGTCACTGGTGTTCTTTATGCCAAAGAAAGATAGGAAGAAGAGGATGGTACAGAATTATTGGTATTTGAACAGTTGGACAGTCAAGAACAATTATCCGTTACCACTGATTTCAGATCTGATAGATAGTATTGGGAAGAAAAAGGTGTTCACGAAGATGGATTTACATTAGGGATATAATAATGTGAGAATAAAAGAGAGAGATGAGTGGAAGACAGTGTTCTCAACACCTGAAGGGTCATTTGAACTCACAGTAATATTCTTTGGGTTAACTAACTCACCAGCAACATTTCAGACAATGATAAATAACTTGCTTAGAGATTTGGTAGTGGAAGAAAAGATGGTGGTATTTATTGATGATGTGATGGTAGCAACAGAGACAGAAGAAGAACACAATGAGATAGTGGAAGAAGTGTTAAAAAGATTAGAGGAAAATGATTTGTTTGTAAAACCAGAGAAATGTGTATGGAAGGTTAGAGAGGTAGGATTCTTAGGAGTAATAATAGGAGAAGACGGAGTGAGAATGGAAAAGGAGAAGGTGCAAGGAGTTGTAGAATGGCCGGTACCAAAGAGCATAAAGGATGTACAAAAATTTTTGGGGCTAGCAAACTATTACAGATGGTTTGTGAAAGATTTTGCTAAGATAGCAAAGCCCTTGCATGAGATAACAAGAAAAGAAACGAAATGGAGTTGAGGAGAGAAACAACAAAGAGTGTTTGAAGAGTTGAAAGAGAGGTTTATAACAGAACCAGTCTTGGTTACACCAGACTTGGATAAAGAGATGAGAGTAGAAGCAGATGCATCAGATTTTGCAATGGGAGGAGTGTTGTCAATGAAGTGTGAAGATAAGAGATGGAAGCCAGTGGCCTATATTTCTAAATCGTTGAATGAAGCTGAAAGGAATTATGAGATTCACGATAAGGAGATGTTGGTGATAATTCAGTGCTTAGAGACATGGAGGCATTTCTTAGAAGGAGTCAAGGATCGGTTTGAGATATGAACAGATCACAAAAACTTAGAGTACTTCATGAAGGCTCAAAAGTTGAATCGAAGACAAGCAAGATAGTCACTATATTTGTCAAGATTTGATTTTGCTTTAAAGCATGTGGCTGGCAAGAGTATGTGGAGAGCAGATAGTTTGAGTAGAAGAGTAGATTGGGCAGAAGGAGTGGAAAAAGATAATGAAAATCAAGTAATGGTGAAAGAAGAATGGTTAGAAGTGAGAGCGATAGAGCAGCTTATGGAAGGACCAGAGGAGGGGATAGTAAAGAAAATAAAGGAAGCTAGAGATATGGATAAGGAGGTAATAAAAGTGGTAGAAGAGATGAAGAAGATAGGAGTTAAGACGTTGAGAGATGAGAAATGGCAGATAGAGGAAGGATTAGTACTGAAAAAAGAAAGAGTATATGTTCTGAAAGATGAGAAGTTGAGAGTGGAAATCATTTGACTGCATCATGATACGCTGATGGCAAAACATGGAGAACAGTGGAAAATGATAGAACTGGTTACTAAAAATTATTGGTGGCCAGGAATGATGAAGGAAGTAAAGCAATATGTGGAGGGGTGTGATCAGTGTCAAAGGATGAAGAATAGAGTGGAGATGCCAGTGGGAAAATTAAAGCCTAATCAGATACCTGAGAAACTGTAGCAATATATATCAGTGGATTTTATTACGAAGTTACTGGTATCAAAAGGTTATGATTTAATTTTGGTAGTGTGTGATAAATTCTTGAAAATGTCCCACTTTGTAGTAATGACAGGAAAAACAACAGTGGAAGGATTAATGAGGATATTTAGAGATAATGTGTAAAAATTGTATGGGTTGCTGGAGAGCGTGATATCAGATAGAGGACCACAGTTTGTAGCAGAGCTGACAAGAGAATTGAATAAAATGTTGGGGATAGAAACAAAGCTGTTTACAGCTTATCATCTAGAGACAAACGGTCAGATGGAAAGGACCAATCAAGAGCTGGAGCAATATTTGAGAATATATGTCAATCATAGGCAGAACAATTGGGCCGAATGGTTAGCAATGGTGGAATTTACATTCAACAACAAGGTGCATACAGTGACAAAGACATCACCATTCCAAGTCAATTATGGGAGAGAACCAAGGATGGGCTTTGATATAAGAAAAAAGGGAAAGAATGAAAAGGCGGAGAAATTTATGAAGGAGATGAAAGAAAGACATGAGGAGGCAAGAGCAGCATTGGTGAAATTGCAGGAGGAGATGAAAAGACAAGCAGATAGGAATAGGAAAGAAGCAGAGAAATATAGAGTAGGTGACAAGGTACTGATTAGTACTAAAGATTTTTTGAAGGAGTTGATAAAAAGGGCAACAAAGAAGTTGATAGAGAAATTCATAGGGCTATATGTGGTCAGAAAAATAGTATCAGAGAATGTAGTGGAATTAGAGTTACCGGCATCGTTAAGGATACATCTGGTGGTAAATGTAAGAAGAATAGTGAAGTATAGAGAGCAGGTAGAGGGGCAGAAGAAGATACCACCACCACTTGTTGAGGTAGCCGGTAAAAAGAAATATAAAGTAGAGGAAATTTTGGATAGACAAGAGAAGAGAGGAAAGACAAGGTACTTAGTAAAATGGAAAGGGTATATGATAGAGGAAAATACATGGGAGAGGTTAGAAAATTTGAAGAGTGCAATGGAGAAGATAGAAGAGTTTGAGAAAGGAAGATTTGAAGAAGAAATACGGAGAATAAGGATAAAGAAAAGAGAAGAGATAAAGTTGAATCCAGAAGCTGAAGAATTCAGAAGAGGAGAGTTACCAGGAAGATATACAGCGAAGTTGTTATATGGATGGGACAATAAGAAATTTGATGAAGAATATTTGAAAAAATTGGAGAGGAATTGGAATAGGTGGAAGAACAATAGAAAAGAAGGGAAGAAGAAATATATAAAGAAACTAGAAGAAGGTTTGGAATGGAATGAGAAAGATGAGTAGAGGAGTAAAATGATCTGGGAGGACAAAAAAGAAGTTCCTCTGGAAGTGGAACCCTAAGAGGGGTATTGTTATGGGATGCTTTGGACATTAACAATTTTATTTTATTTTATTTTATTTTTTCTAATTTTATTTTTATTTTTATTTTTCTTTAAAGGATGATGAAGAGGCATGTGACAATGAAGTCACATGACAGGTCACATGATGTGACATCATAGGCCTAGAACATGGTAGAAGGAACTAGAAGATGATGTCAGGGCATATAGAGTATACATAGTAGCCTTGAGTAAGACATGAGGCAGACATGAGAGTGAAGCATGGATATAAGAGCAGGATTAATTATTAGTAGCATGGACCATGAACCTTTTGTATAAATAGGACTCTAATTAAAAAGAGGCTCCTTGTTGAGTTCTCTTGTGAAATTCCCACATTATAACTCTACTGAGAGATTTACTTGTTAGTGAGATCATTTGTCATTGTGATAAGTGGTTGCCATAACACTTCTCTTAAACTCTGCCACCATTTCTTTTGTATTCTCCAAATTCTCCTCTCTTTCCCAACTATCATATTTCACTGTAAACCCCCTTTCATTATACTAAGTACTTTACAACTCCCCTCACTTTTGTTTAATATTTTTTCTACTTCTCACTCTTTGACTTCTTCTACTTCTACTGGTTTCATCTCTTCTGCTTTCTATTCTCCTACTTGTTTCTTATATTACACTACTTGACTAATATTTACAACCAGATGAATTCTCATCAAAGTTGGCAGTTGTAATTTGACTGCATTAGTAGATACTACTTTATCAATGATATATAAACCAATATATCAGTCTACTAACTTCTTTGCCAGCTGCTCCTTGAACACTAAATCTTTCATACTTAACATCACTCAGTCTTCTATCTTTTATGCTTCTATCTTTTTTCTTTCTCTATCTGCCTGTTGTTTTATCTCCTCTTATGCTCTCTTTAATGCTGCTTCTGCTTTCTCTTGTACCTTTTTCATCCTTTTTGCAAACTCCATCACTTTCTCCATCTTTTCCTTCCTCCTGATATCTACTCCCATTCTTAACTCTCTTCTATAGTTCATTATAAATAGAGATACATTAGTTGTCAAATGTGTCTTGTTAATTGCAAACTCTGCTGATACTAACCATTCTGATCAATTCTTTTACCTATGATCTACAAAGAATCTCAGGTACTGTTCTAATTCCTAGTTTATTCTCTCTATTTAACTATCTGTTTTAGAGTGGAATGACATCAATAGTTTTATCTCAATTTCCAACATGCTATTCAATTTCTTTGTTATCTCTACTACAAACTACAGTTCCCTATCTGACACTATATTCTCTGTTAACCTATGTAACTTCCATATGTTATTTCTAAATAACCATGCCAACCCTTCTACCAATGTCTCTTCTATTATTACCACAAAATGTATCATTTTGGACAACCTATCACAGACCACTAGGATTGCATCTTTCCCAGCTACTAATGGTAATTTTGTAATAAAGTTCACAGTTTTCTGAGACCTTGTTCAACTTCAACTTTTCTGCTGGCACCTCCATCCTATTCTTTATCCTCTGATATATATCACATCCTTTCATAGATTTCCCCACATCTTTTGTTACTCCTGGCCACCAATAATTTCTTGTCACTGATTTAGTTGTCTTCTACTTTCCTCCATGACCTGCTACTGATATATCATGATGTAACTGGATTATTTCTACTTTTAATGCTTCATTCTTCAGTATATATACCTTTTCTTTCTTCAACACCAAGTTTCTTTCTATCTGCCAATCTTCTCCTCTCAATACTTTTACTTCTACCTTCTTCATTTCTTCTACTACTTAAACTATCTCCTTGTTCTTACTTCTAGCTATATTTATTTTTTTCTAATATATCTACTTCTAGTTCTTCTATTATTACTTCTGATAAATTACAAATCCAATAGTTTTTAATAAATACTTGATTATTGTTATTCTTTTCTACCCTTACTTTTTAGTCTAGCCTTCTACTAAGTCCATCTGTTCTTTTCATTTTTGTTCCAGGAACATGTTTCAAGGTGAAATCAAATCTTAATAAATATAAAGCCTATCTTTCTTGTCTTCTGTTTAATTTCTGCATTTTCATAAAATATTCTAAATTCTTATAGTCTGTTCAAACCTTGAACTTGAATTTTGTACTTTCTAATAAATGTTTCTAGTTTTCTAATCCCCTTATAACTACTAATATCTCTTTGTCATAGATTTTGTAGTTTTTCTCTGTTTCATCTAGAGATTTTGAGAGGAAGGCCACTAATCTCTATATCCCATCTTTGTATTCCATAGATAATACTTCCTTTGTAGCATAGTCTAATGCATCTACTTCCATTCTCATTTTTTGTCTAAATCTGATGCTGCTAATACTAGTTCTTTTGTGAATCTTTCCTTCAACTTTCTAAATGCCTTTTCCTATCTTTCTGTCTATTTTCACTTCTTATCCTTCTTTACCATATCATGCAATGGTCTGGCTATTGCTGCAAAATCCTTAATGAATCAACGATAGTAATTCACTAATCCCAAAAACTTCTATACATCTTTAACTCCTTTTGGAGTTAGCCAATCCAAAATACTCTTCACCTTCTCCTTTTCTATCTTAATTCCCTCCAGTCCTATTATTACTCCTAAGAAACCCACTTCTTTAACCTTTCACTTGTACTTTTCTAGTTTTACATATAAATCATTTTTTGCCAACCTCTTAACTACTTCTTCTACTATCTCATCATATTCCTCTTTCATCTCTGTTCCTACTATTACATCATCTATAAAACTTGCTACCTTTCTAGTATTAATGAGATCCCATAAGATTTTATTTATCATGGTCTGAAACATTGCTAGTAAGTTTGTGAGTCCAAGGAACATTACTGTTGGCTTAAATGACCCTTCTAGTATGGTGATGCCACCTTTTACTTGTCTCCCTCCTTTATCCATATATTATTATATCCACATCTCAAGTCCATCTTTGTAAATACTTTTTTTATACCTATGTTCTCTACTATGTCTGAAATTAAAGGTAAAGAGTAATCATTTTTTACAGTCTATTCATTTAAGTATTTATAGTCTTGAACTATATATTTCTTCCTATTCTTTTTTCCTATGAAAAATACTGGTGCCATTTGAGGTAACTTCAAGGGTCTAATGTACTCTTTTCTCAATTGTTTAGAAATGAACTTGTATACCTTATCTCTCTTCTCTTGACAATAGATACACCTTCCTCTTCCTCAGTATAAATCTTTCCTTCATATTAATAGTATAATTCTATAACTTTCTTGTAGGCATCCTCTCACTGGCCTTCTTGCTAAAGACATGGATCTACTTGTGGAAATATTCTGGTACCATTTTTTTTGCTTCCTCTTCTAACCTAGCTAAAGAGGAAGTGCCTCTTCCTTTTTATTCCATATTTCCCATTTCTCTACTATCTTCTTTACTTCCATTGTCCTTTTCTTCTTTGGTTTTTTCTTCTCTTTTTTTTCTGTTCTTTCTATTCTTGATTCTTCCTCTCTTTCTCTCTCTTTTCTTCTTCTTCTTTTTGTTTTTGCCACTCTGATTTTTCTTGCTTTAGTCTCTACTACTTTCCACATTCCTCTAGATATCTTGTCATTTTTACTTCTCCTGTTCTCCAATTGATTTCAGAATTGTGATGAGCAAGCTATGGCATTTCTAAAATTACATTTTACCTCTGCTCTCTAATTATACTAATCTCCATTCTTTTCCTATGTCCCTAATAATAAATATTCACTTCTACTATATTCTTTATTAGCCTTTCCTTATTAAAAGTTCCATTCACATTTCTCATATAAATTGGTCTTTCTATTTTTTTTAACTTAAACCCCTGCTTTCTTGTAAACTCCAAACTCATCACTAATCCTGTAACTTCACTATTCAGTAATGCTTTCACTATTACTTCTTCTTGTATATCAATTCTTTCTAATTCTATCTTAACTGTAACTTCCCTTAGCATATCCTTATTGTTCAAATTACAGCAAGATGTATGATCTACTACTCTATTAAGCATTGCAAATCTGTTATAATTATTGAGACCTAATTGAGAACTATCAGGTCTCTTTCCCCATTTAAATTATTGTTCTGTCCATTTTCTTCTTCAGTCATTCTTCTTTGTTATTGTGGAAACCACTATTCACAAAAACTAATAGTAGCATAACAAGTAAATCTCTTAGTAGGATATTAAATGGGAATCACAAGAGAACTAGACAAGGAGTTCCTACTATATTCCTATACTATTTATCCAAAATTCTCATGGTCTATGCTAACAATAGATAGCCCTATCCTAATGTCCATGTGTAGTCCATACTTTCATTATATATTAACCTTATATCTTTCATAAGAATACTATGCAATATACATATGTTCTAATGTCATTCTTCTAATTCATTCTTCTAGAGTTTAGGCCTATAATCTTATATTATGTGACATGTCATGTGACTGCAGTCACATACCTCTTCATTGTCAAAATAAAATAAAAAGAGAAAAAGAAAAGAAATATTAAATTAAGAAAAATATTAGTATTTAAGTGTACTATAATATTTATTCATATTCTAATCTTTTATCCTCTCCAATTCTACCTCCTATACCTCTGTTCCTACAATTTCTCACTAAATGTCCAAATCTCCCACAGTAAAAACACTTCTGATTCCCCCTATTTATATCTATAACATATAGGTTGTATGGTACAAACTCTGCTTATTGTTACAATCAATACCTCAAGGATTCAGTATGGCTTAGGGTCAAAAGTAATAACAACATGATTGGCTGCACTGTAATAGTCTTAGTCAGTGCCTCATATAGTAGGTGCTATATCCTTGTCTCTTCTTTATATTTTATAACTCATTTGCATTATGTACAATGAACTGTTATCTCATGTTGGACACATATATATAGTATAAAAGTACATCTGTATCTTTACACTTTACCACTTGCTATATATTTCTTCTCTTACTCTCAAGTTTTTGCCTAAGTGCAACCTGAGCTCCAAGCTAAGGTCATAACATTTATTAATTTGAGTATACCATTATCTTATTTGTTTTTTCCACTCCCTCTATTAGAATAAGTCTTGCTTGAATTCATTGTTAAGACACCTCTTACTTTCTTGTCCAAACTTGAGACTGTAGTAGTTATTGCCTTTATGCCCTTGTATTTTTTAACCTTGGAGCTTGAACTCTATTCTCTCATTACTCTCTCAACCTCTCTTCCTCTCTCCAATTCTATCAGGATTATAAAAAGTGAACTTAGTTTCTTTATATTTTCTTTCTCATTTTTATTTTCTTTTCAATTTTTAGAACTCTGGGGTTAGGGTTAGAAGTGATTGGTCACACTGTCACACCAGTCACATCTGATGGTATGGTCACAACATTGATCACAGGACTTGAAAGAAGGGAGTAGAAGGTTCTGGAACAAAATAACATCATACAACTGTCACAAACTTCATTCAGCTTGTATCTCCACAACCAGTGGACCGATTTTTACAAACTAAGTTGTGTTGGAAAGCCCCAAATGAGAGCTATCCGCATATGTGTGGGATGTACAAAAGCAACAACAAATGGCTGAGATATCAGGCCATCAGTAGCTGTAAAAAGCTTTGTCTGCTAATATCTCATGAACGGCTGAATGGATTTACACGATTGAACTTGCGTTGGGAAGTGCTCATCAATCCGTTTCCAACGATATATGATGCGTCTCAAAGCAACAAGTATTGGTAGAGATACAAGCATATCAATGTAGTGACATAACTA
>Ga0157364_1001478_pt1 | contig 20057 bp, 12 predicted proteins | sample AttsexASBM2_FD_111476 | JGI IMG/M metagenome (GOLD analysis project Ga0157364, IMG submission 111476) | Fungus gardens microbial communities from leaf cutter ant in Ribeirão Preto, State of São Paulo, Brazil - Atta sexdens ASBM2 | ecosystem: Host-associated > Fungi > Mycelium > Unclassified ...
ATATAAGGTAGATTACTTTGTACTTAGAACTCCATCGAGTTCTCTTGTGTCACTCAATACAAGAGTTAGTTCATTGCTTAAACCCTTGAGCTTTGAATCATAACAAAGGTGTCATATGCAAGTCTACCTGTCTGGAAATAATGTCCCCACAGTGAAACCACCTCCAAATCATACAAGCCCGCCTTTCATGGCGGCCACCTTTCTTGCAACACGTCTCATGGTGGTGCTGCAACCATCCAGGTATTCTGTCTTCTATGGTGGAAATACTCCTATTCAACTCAGTCTTCCATGATGGAGTTACTCCTGTTAGTGTCTTAACACTGAAACCTCCACTTGGGGTAATAGGAGTTTTACCACTGAAACCCTGAGCATCTCCTATACTATCAGTTTGTATATAAGACTAGTAATTACACTGTAATTCACTAGTCTAATAATTGACAAAGATAAACTCTTATTGAACTCGATCTCCGGTGTTCAACGGCGACACACCAATCAGTACTCACTCCCACTTGGACTTTCTCTTCTTTATCTGAAGTTGTGACCACATGGTAGACAGACGGCACAGCACATAAGCTGAAGCCAAGGTTGTTCCACAAGTCTGCTCATCTCCGAGTCCATTTTGTGGACTTCCACCCTGGTGTGAACTGCGCCTGACAGAAGGGAGTAGAATATTTTGGAGCAAAGTGACGTTATACAACATGGACACCACATGTTGGCCTCATGCTTTACACATGGTTATTTAGGGTAGGGTGCACAGTAGTTAGCATGGACTATCTGTAGGAGTATATAAAATAGACTATTTTGTAAAGAGCTCTCTATTGAGTTCTCTTATGTTACTCTAATACAAGAGTTGTGCTTTTATCCAACTCAAAGGATCTAAGTTCATAACAAAAAGGGGTAGAAGGTTCTAGAAGAAGTGATGTCATACAGCATGTATACCACATGCTGATCTCATGCCTAACACATGGTCGTTTAGGGTAGGGTGCACAGCAGTTAGCATGGACCATCTGAATAGGTATATAAGGTAGACTACTTTGTAAAGAGCTCTCTATCGAGTTCTCTTGTGTCACCCAATACAAGGTTCTTTTCTTAAGACAACTCTAAGTCTTTTGAATTATAATAAAATGAGTTAATCTTAGCTTTAATAGATATTGTTACATCTAGCCTATGTGTTATGTAGTTGGGATTTTGGACAGGAGTATGAGTATGGTATAGTTCAAGTTGATAATCAGACTAGGGAAAATAGTATATGGTAGACTATGTTCTTAAATATGGAACTGGTAATCTAATAGTAATTTACTACTGTGCATGCTCCGAGTTGTTGGATACTGTAGAGGATGTTGTCCAGAACTTCATAAAATTAATGAGGAATATAGAATCTAGTTCTCAAGTTGATGGGTGATTAAAATAGAGTGTGATCTGTACTGGAAAAGTGGGAAATTTGTGGATGCCAGATGGTATGTGATAGATTTTTAAGACTTCTAAGACTTTGTAATTGTCATTTGTACTCCAATTTAATAGTCTATAAGTAAGAAGAAGAAAATAAAATGAAAGGAAGGATATAAGATTGATGTTAGGATATCAACCCAAGTCTAGAGACTGCAAATACAACAACTTGAGGTTGTACAGCTTTAGTAAATATGTTAGCCACATTTTAAAACAATGGAATAGTGATAACAGAGTCTTGAACTGTATTTCTAAGCTAGTAATGCTATAAATCCAGATGTTTCATGCATTTGTGGTGTTCTGTGTTCTTGATGACCTCAATTACAGACTTTTTATTTATAAAGAGTGTTGAAGTATGTAAGAAAGAATACTCAAATTCTGTCAAAATGTTTCTCATCCATTTGATCTCTTTTCTGGCCTTAACAGCAGCTACATATTCTACTTCAGTACTAAATAGTATGACAAAGAATTGATATTTTGATGACCATCCTACTACTCCACCACATGCTATAGTTGCATTGTTGTAAAGCATTCCACTTACTAAGTGTATAGTTTACAATCAGTAGTATTAATTAGGTAGTCAATATAAAATTTTCACATAGGTTGAATTACTACTACTACTATTTAGTCTTTATTATCTCTTGTACTTCCTAAGCTCTTTATCACAGTACTTACTACAGACAAGTGGTTGTCAGTTGTCCACATTATACCATACTGTTGTGTATTCTGTTTATTTTGACAGGTTATGGGCTCTAGTTGTCTTGATCTCTAGCTAGTGCTTTCTTAAACTGTTTTTTTATTGATGAGAAGAACTTGATTTATTTTCATTTTATTTCTCATTTCTATTTTATTTTTTCTTTATTTTCTTATTTTTGGACTTAGGGTTGGGGTTCAGCATGATATCACATGTGGCTATCACAAACTATCACATAACACAGTTATAAATTATATGTTATAGAAAGACATAGCAGGTTCTAAAATAATAATGTAAAGAAAACTCTTGAGAGTTTATTCTAAGATAATGATTAGCATTAATTATTGTACTTAGACCTTATTGGATAATTATATCTAATAGTCTGTATTGTAAGTACTGTACCATATAACAGACTATCTTTTGCAGTATATATAGGAGCTTATATGGGTAGATCTACTTTTAACTGAATATCAGCCTAGCTTCCAGAACACTTATCTAGCTTAATAAGTGAGATATCCTTACATAGTACACATGTTCTTTAGGGTAGGCTAGGTTTAGTATAGCATAGATCATTAGCCAAGTGTATATAAGATAGACACTTGATAACTGGAACTCTATTGAGTTCACTTATATTAACTTAATACAAGGTTCTTTTTTTACCTTAATACTACTAGTGAGCTGATATCTTGTCACTCTTAAATTTATCATAGATTAAGCTAATTCTGAATTTCTTTATGCTTACATGATCCCCTTGCATCTTATATGTGCTAATAGCTTATCACTAGTTGGGTTGAATATTTGTGTTCTAGTATTTGCTCTCTAATTCATGCTGATTATCTTTATTGCCAACTTTATTGCTATTCTTCCCAAACTTACTTGTTACAACTCAAAAGCCTTAGTGTTGACTTGAGAGAAGAACCTTATATAGGGTGAACACAAGAGAACTCGATAGAGAACTCTGTACAGGATTGTCTACCTTATATACAAATACCTAATGGTCTGTGCGAGCTATTTCTAGCCTACCCTAAACAACCATGTGTATGCTTCAAGGTCAACATATGTTTCATATGTTGTATGACATTATCCTTCCAGAACCTTCTACATCCTTTTATGTGTCATGCGACTTGTGACCATGTCATCTGATATAACCTGCTGTGTGACAGTGTGATATTGTCACTCTAACCCTAACCCTAGTTCTAAAAATAGAATAAAGGAAAATAAATCGAAAATAAAATAAAAATGAGAGCAGAAAATAGAAAAATGTTAAGTTCACTTTCTTCATTCTTGACATCATACTTCTGACAAAGACAAAGCTAGCTACTGTTTTTTGCTAGTGGCTTATCTAGAATATTACTCTATAAGCTATTGGAGTAAAATAACCAGTCACAGACTTATGTGATTTTGAATCTTGTGCCTAATCTAAGTTAGAATATACTACAATAGATTCATTGCTGAGTCTATCATAGACTGTCTGATACTTGCAAGTATTAAGCAAATATCTACAGAAATGCAATGTTAGAGTCACAAAAAGTGGACTTTGTTTATTTTCTTTTTATTTTTATTTTTTATTTATTTTCTATTTTGGAACTTAGGATTAGGATTTAATGTGACATCACAAGTTACCATCACAAACTGTCACACTAGGATACTATCAAGGTCATGTCATCACATGATCACATGACACAATAGAAGATGGTAGAAGCTTCTAGAACAATGATATCATACAATGTGTTATATATATGTTGATCTTGAAGAAAGCACATAGTCATTTAGGGTAGGCTAGAGTAGTAGAGCACAGACCATTAGTTTGAGTATATAAGGTAGACAATTTTGTACAGAGTTCTCTATTGAGTTCTCTTATGTCACCAGATATAAGGTTCTTTCTCTTTGACCTACTCTAAGATTTTTGAGTTGTAACATGAATCCTGCTCAATAATGCTCATTTGAGGGATTTTCCATCTGTTGAGCAAATCTAACTACAGAAAATTCTATGTCAGGATATGAGCCAATCATTAAATATATTAGAGATCCAACTATTTGCTAGTACTTTTGACAAAAATTGGGGTTGTACTGTTTATCATTGGGTTTAAACATATAGCTCAATAGGAGTGGAGTACTTATTAGGTTGGTTGTTACATTGAATCATGCTAGAACTTTGTTCAAGTACTCAAATTGGTCTACAAAGATCTTTTGATCCTTGTGGTTGTGATTTATATACATCTCAAGAAACTCTTTAGTTTCTACAAAGTCATAACATTCCTATTTCATCATGAATTTTTACTTCAACCCTAAGAGAAGTAGGAAATCTTTTGAACCAATGAAGTAAACATTATTAATATAAACAATCACTATAACAAGCTCTCTAGTCTCTTTATCAATGAAGCAATACATATTAGTATTGGATTTGTATTACTTAAATCCTAGAGCTGACATTGACTTAGTCATAGTTTGCCACCAGGATAAGCCAGCTTACTTAAAGCCATACAATGCTTTGTGGAGTCACTAAACTTTCTTTTCTTTGCCAGATAGTCTAAAACCTTTAGGCTGCTCCATATAGATTTCCTCATCCAGATTGCCATAAAAATAGGCAGTTTTACATTAATACTATAGATATCCAAATTTTCAAGGGCAGCAATGTAAGTGTGCTGTCTTATAGTGGACAACTGGAGAGAATAAATGTTGAATATCCAGTGATTCTTGATTACTTTTCTTCCCTTAGAAAGGTCTATAATTTCATAGATATTTCTGTCTTTAAGTGATTTTAGCTCTTCAAGACAAGACTCAAGCCACTTCTTTTGAATGTTAGCTAACAATCTAGTGATATCTCCAAGGTTTTTGGAAATTGGGAAAGACTCTACTATATGTTGTGCTAAGAGAAAGAAAGTTTTTTCTACTTCCCCTTCTCTTGTAAGGTATACCAAGTAGCTAGTAATGGCTAGCTCAGCTCATTTACCTACAGGAGGTAGAGTATCTATTCTACTCTCATTGTTATCAATAATGATTGGGTATATACCTTTCTACTGGTTATTATATGGAATCTCATTTATCTCAATAATATTGTCAGATGAGTTGTATGGATAATTAACTTCATTTATCTTAATTGTTCTAGGTAGTGGTTTATCAGAAAAACATCATGCATTTTGATAGATTTTTCATAATTCCTGGCAAGCATTCTCATGCCTATTACAAGCCATGGTAGGGTTAGAAAACCTCTCCCTTGGTTTCCATAAAGTATTCCATAGGATATTAGTAGGATATTCTTGTTCTCCATAAATATTTCCTTCTCTGAAGGGTATCTGAGCTTGACACTTAGATCTCCTCAATTCAGGATCTTCTTGTGGTGTCTGCAAAACAGGTTGCAAAGGTTATTGAAGGCTGGGTAGTTGCATCTCAACATTAGAGTCAACATCATTTGTCTCTTTAATCTCTACTGTAGGCTTTCTAGACTCTGGAGTAGATAGAGGGGAAGTAGACTTGTAAGAAAGAGAAGATGAAGGAGAATGAGTAGGAAGATTTTTTTGAATAGGAGGAACAAGTGTATGTGGAATAGGTACTGGAGCAGGTCTATCTTTTCCAGAAGGGTCAGGTATTGATGGCTCTGTTTCTGAACTTATTTTGTCTAATAACTTATCATATAATTTGCACTCTTTTGCATGGGAGTCAGTGTATTTAGAAAAAAGTCCCTCATCAAAGATGGCATATGTGGAGTGGAAAATGATATTTTCTTGTGTATGGCATATAAAGCAATACCCATTGTTCTCATACCCAATGAATATCATCAATTCAGAACATGGCACAAGTTTGTTGGCATGAACTTCACTAGGGAGGAACACATAGGCTTTATATCCAAAGACATTGAAGTGAAATGTTTTGGGTTTGTTATCCAAGAAGATTTCTCAAGGTATTTTCCACTTGAGATGTCTAACAGGTATATGATTGTATATATGAGCTATAGCCACTATTCCAAATTCCCACCAAGAATCTGGTAGACATGCTTCAAGTCACATTGACTGTGCCTTTTCAAGCAAGGTTTGGTTCAATTGTTCAGCACAACTATTCTATTAGTATACATGTGGAGTACTAGTCTCATGGATAACCCCTTGCTCTCTTAGGAAGACTTGTAATTCTGATGTTATATATTCTCCTCCATTATTAGTATAGAACCTCTTTACAGTATGGAAAGTAGTATTTAACCACATTTAGAAAATAGACTTAACTACTTCTGCAGCTTCAGACTTTTTGCATAAAAAAGCAATGTTGCAATAGGAGGAATAGTTATCAAGAAATGTAATCATCCACTTGTACTTTGAATAAGACAAGGTGAGGAGCTCAAGGAGATTTAAGTGAATATAGTTTGTAGAGAAACTGCATTGGTGCATCTTTCTAAGAGTACAACCATAGCAGGTACATTTCTGTATTGGGAAACAGATCTTCAACATTGTTAAGAACATGACACATGACCTCATTAGAGACATGTCCAAAATGATGATGCAAAGTCTCAAAGTTTAGATGTCTTATTGCAAGACTCATAGAATTAGAAATATCATGCTTGAGAATACAAGTTCTTATAATCTGGATATTACCCTAAATATTAGAAGTAGCCAATAAAACAGCATCACTAGATTTATCAAGAAATGTGGAACTGCTTTTGTTGTCTTCCACCCTCAATCCAGACTGGAGAATTTATGCAGTAGAGAAAAGACATATCTACATACCAGGAACACAATATACTAGCCATAGTTTTGACACAGCAACTTTAGTAGTCCTGTTCTCAGGATCAAATATTTTATATTCAATTAGAACAGTGTTAGAAGCAATTATAAATAGTAGTGCTTTTAAGTTTGTAGTCTCAACTCAACTATAATTACCTAGAGTCATATCAACAAAGTTAGACTCAAAAGGAGTAAAGTGGGCAGAGGTACTAGAGTCCAAGAACTATTCATCTTCATAAAAGCTACCATGAAATACTTTTCTACCCTTATACAAGAAACACAGTGCTTTCTTATATTTGGAGAGATTTACAGTAATAGGAAAGTCAGGCAAAACAAATTTATTTTGATTGGAAGCTATATATACATAGTTAACTCTACTTGACCCTATAAAGTCTTCTATTATAATATATACAGTTGGCTACCAAGAGTCTAACCATCTAATTTATACCCATCATTACTCTCTAGGGAAACCATATCATCATCATCTGCCTACCTTTTAGAAGTGGTTGCTGCAAGTGGATCTACATCCATAGGAGAAGAGGCAGTTCTATGATTCTAGAGGTTGATACCTTAGTAGATGGATCAGAGAGCTTCTTCTCCAAGCAACTTTTGTAGAATTTCAGTGCTCACATCTTTGCTTGTATCTGAGGTTCTCAAATGGGGCCATTTTGAGGAGTATATACTGCAAAAAGATGATAAGCAAGTCAAGGGACTATAACTGAAGGCTTATAAGAGTGAGAATGAATTGATGAAGGAATGGTGGCTATGCTTGTAAAGACAATAGCACTTTCTACCTAGTAAATATCACTGGTATTATTATCCTTGTCCCTTATTTTATCTGCCTAGTGGGCATTGCTACCTTTTTTGCCTCAGTTACTCTTTTTTTCCCTCTTGTTACTTAGAAGAAACCTCACTTTGCAACTGCTATTGCTGCTAGGAGTTCTTTTATCACTGAGAGAGTTTATCCCTATGTAGAATAGCAGAATGGCAAGCAGCATTGGTGGTGTTAGTCTGCTTAGAGAATTCTACTTGAATAGCAGAATGTACAACATTCCAAGTAAGGTTATAAATAGACATATAAGAAGAAAGAATAGAAGCAGAGATGGAATTCCATAAGTGAGGAATTGTAGATAAGAGAGTTATTGCTCTCAAAACAGAAGAGATATCACAGTCATTCTCATAGAGTCTCATATAAATAGAATTAAGCTCAGTAATATGGAGAGTGAGGTTCTAATCACCAGAAATTTGGGATGTGATTGTTCTCCAGTAATCAGCAAAAATTGATGCTAGATCAGGTGTTTCCATAAGAGTCTGAAGATGAGCTTAAAGGGCCTTAGCATTAGACTGGCCATATATTAACAAGTTATCTAGTAAGGTGGATTTAAGAATAGCTAGGGTTTGGAAGTCTAAAAGGTTTCTTCTAGCTATATTATCTACATCAGTAGTCTGAGAAAGTGCCAAAACATTCATCATATCATCAGCAGTGAAGACAGCCCTAGAATAGGTGATGAGAGCAAGAGTTGATTTGATATCAATTTTCTAAAAAAGATAGTTGTTAGAATCATAAATGGTAGACTTTGTTTTATTTTATTTCCTCTCTCATTTTGTATTTTTGGAATCTAGGGTTAGGGTGATGTCACATGATCACATGACATGATGGAACATAGTAGAAGGTCCAGAAAGAAATAACATCATTACAATGTATTTAACACATGTTGACCTTATGGATAACACATAGTCTTTAGAATAGGTTAATAGTACTGTAGTATGGACTAGTAGCCTAGAGTATATAAGGTAGACAGTTCTGTACTAAGTTTTCTATTAAGTTCTCTTGTATTAACCCTAATACAAGGTCTCTTTTCTTAATCCACTTTAAGATCTTGAGATTATAACAATAGTCAGCAGGGCCAGTGAGTTTGGGGAGAGTAGCAATGAAATTGGCTATTACTATCAATAAAGATAATTAGCATGAATTAGGGGGCAAATATAGCTAGGTGGAGTACAAATATTCAATCCAACCAGTGATAGGCTATTACCACATGTAAAGTGCAAGGGGATTCTGTAAATATGGAACAATTTGGAATCAGTTCAATCCATAATAGGCCTAGAAGTAACAATATGTCAGCTCACTAGTGGAGTTGGTCAAGTTCTTCTTATTAATAGAAAGTAGTTTGAAAAAGTGCTAACTAGAGATTAAGACAACTGGAGCTCATAACCTGTTAAAAGAAACAGAGTGTACAGCAGCATGGTGTAGTGTGGACAACTAGCAACCACTGACTTGTAGTGTATACTTCAATAGAGAGCTGAGAGAGGGCAATGACAAAAGACAAGTAGTATTGGTAGGAGATCAACCTATATGTAAATTTTACATCTACTATCTAATTAAGACTACTGATTGTGGGCCATACACTTACTAAGCAGAGTGCTTCACAACATTCCAATATTTAGTAAACCTCTTGCAATTGTAAAGAATATAGTTCCCAGATTCGATTGGATATTCTTTACATAGACATATAAAGAGTTTCTTTGAAAAAAACCTAAGTTGGTATTCTTCTATAGAAGTGTGATTTGTGATAGCTCTTGATGCTCTGATATATAATATGTTTGAATGTCTAATAAAGTTGAGCCATGTACCACATTTAGAATAAGTAGGTTTTGTAGATAGGTTATCATTGTCATTAAGGTCAAGAAATTTTCATTCTTTGTTATCTGATACTTGAAAAGTTATCTACCAATGTCATAAGATAGAATTGCATTTCTCTTTTTTACTGAAGTCTTATGAAGATTTGTATAGGAATATAATGTCAATTTTGAAGCATTTAGTTTCTTTATCAACCATCAGATGAAAAAACTACTTGATGCTGCTAGAGCAGTCCCAAAAGACAATAGAATTATCAGTACTTTTGTTAAAAAAAGTTCTAAGATTAAGTGAAATGGCAATGGACTACAATTAGTATGGATGAGTCAACAAATCAAAAATTCATCTTGCAGCATGTATAGCATTAGTGATAACAATGATTTTTTCAATGTTTAGAAAATCTACAGCTTGATTTATACTATATATAATCAAAAAAAGTTTCTGCTTCCATGGATGTGACATTTACTACATGATGAATAGTTTTCTTCAAAATAATTTGACTATATAGAATGTGGAATATAGACATTATCACATTATTCTTAACGCTAGCATCAGTGATGACAAGGACAATGTTTAGATTTAAAGAAGATTCTTCAATGATATTATTGAGTGATCAGAGGTGAGATTTCATAGCTTTGGTGTCATTGCAATTTGCTGTCTTAAAATAGAAACAATTAGGAAAGTTATCTACTAAACAAAACTCAGATGATAGTTCTTTATAAAGTCTGTTAAATGAAGGATGGACTTCATTTAAGCAATTATTAGTGTCAAAAATTGAACTCTTGACTTTGAAACATTGCTTATCTATTAGATTATTCATTAAAAGACAATAAGGTTTAGCATTCTTCAAATAATGATTATCTAATAGAAAGTTTGTTGCATGTTGTTTCAGCAGAGATGTGATTCTTAGGTGATTGTTATGATTGCTTCCTCATATTTACCACATAACTATAGTATGGACTACAGGGTTAAGGGTTGTTTCTTTATGATGCAATGATTGGCTGTGCCATAGTCAGCATCTCATGTAATAGGCATTGTTTTCTTTTATCTCTCTCATATTTTGTGATATCATTAACATATGTTTACCATGCCTGAATTGTTATAAGATGAAAGTGTGAATAGACTTTAGGGTTAGGGTTAGATAAGATATAGTAGTAGTAGTATTATTACTCTATGATGAGAGAGAGAAGGGCATATGAATATGAAGTCACATGACATGATGTCATAAACCTAGAGTGGTCTAGAGTAGTCTGGAAGAATCTAGAGTCTAGAAGGATCAGAAAGAGTCTAGATGGAGTGACATCAAGGAACATGGGTTCCTCATGGTGTACACATGGTACACACATGTATGACAGAGATTAAAGAGTATGATATCAGGGCATATAGACATGGCATGGTGGCTTTGAGGAAAACACATAGAAGATGAGTAATGGACATGAGGACAGGGCATGGACGTTAGGGTAAGACAATGCACAGTTGTAGCATGGTGTTATAACTTAAAGCTCAAAAGGTTAAGCAATAAGACAACTCTTGTATTGAGTAACACAAGAGAACTCGATAGAGTTCCTAAGACAAAGTAGTCTACCTTATATACTATAACCCATGGTCCATGCTAACTACTGTGCACCCTACCCTAAATGGCCATGAGTATTACATGAGGCCAGCATATGTTGTCCATGCTGTATGACATCACTTTATTCTAGTACCTTCTACTCCATTCTCTCAAGTCTCGTGATCAGTCTTGTGACTACGCCATCAATTTGTGACTGATGTGACAGTGTGACTGATAAACCCTAACCCGAGTTGTTCTAAAAATAGAAAATTAAAAAGAAAAAAGTAAAGTAAAATAAAATAGAAATGAAAAGGAAAAATAAAATAAAGTCCTTTGTCAACGATCTTGACAGCAATGGTCTCAACTCTCCATGTTAGAAATGTGTAGAAAGTACCAGTAATCCATAGTACAGCTTTATATTGCATTTTTTTCAATTCTTTAAGAAAATGAAAAAGGAAGGCTCCTTTGAAATACCACAATTGATTACCATAAAGGCTAATGGGCATAATGTATGTCCTATATAGAAGATACTTGTGATGAGGCAATAGTGCCCTTGTCAAGTTATCCAACATCTTCATACCATTAATTGTGAATAGGGCCTTGTTGGAGTAAAAATGAATGTGTTGATGGAAGGAGAGTTTCCTGTCAAAAATGAAACTGAGGTATCTCTACTTGTTTTTCAGCCATAAAAGAAGATCAACCTTCTAGTGGTTCTAAATTCAGAGAAGAAAGATCAAAGTTTTTAGTAAATCTAGAAAAATGAAAGACTTCTAATTTGTTATGTTCAATTGCAAGGCTAAATTGTTTGAAGAGAAAAGTAATAATGCTATAACTACAAAAGAGATTGGCATTTTATTTTTCAAAGTTTTTATCTAGAGAAATAAAAAGTCTATTATCAATGAATGAAAGCATGAAAATAGAAATTGGAGATAAAATATTCTGAGTTCTTTTTTCAAAGATATAAAAAATAGAAGCAATATATAAAGCAAACAAAATAGGGAATGAGGCAGAACTCTGATCTATACCTATATCAGTTTTACAGAAAGGAAAAATGAGATTGTTCCAAACATATTGGGTTTTTCTATTAATTAAATAATTAGAAAAGAATGAAGAAATTCTTGAATCTAATTCAGCTTTATCAAAGATCAATAGCAAGAGTTGATAATTGAGCAATATTGAATGTAAAAGTATTCATATGAAGTATTTTAATCTATCTGGAGTGAATGAGATGGGTCAAGTATAATTCTGTATCTATAGTAAAGTGTTGCTTCAGATGTCCTAGTTAGTTTGGATGAATGAAATTACAGGCAATTGATTGTATTTGAAATTTCTCACTGATAACTTTCTCAATGAGTTTGCTGAGAGTATTAAGGAAGACTATGGAGTTAAATGTCTTTAGAGAGTCATATGCTGGTTTGTTAGATTTAGGGATTATAATCAATGTTGGATATGAAGGCCAAAAACTAAAATTAATACATGTGTTGACAATATTGATGAAATTCATAATATATTTGTTGTTAGTCATCAGTACTTTGAGATAATATGTGGTCAGGACCTAGAGTGGATGAACTGCTGCAATTCTTAATAGCATCAGTAAATTCCAATTTAGAAAAAGATAACCATTTACAATGAGATGTTGAGAGAAATTTATCTAATAACTATGCATTGACATTACAGTTTTAATGGCTTCTGTAGCTGGTAATTTTCATTTTCTAACACAATTCATCAAATCCCAAGGTCTCTTGTTTTTTGAAGCAATTTCTTGAATTTTGTTATTGAAAAAGGTATGTTTAGTTCTTTTGACTATTCCTTTGAATTTCTTCTAATCTAGACTTGGTTTGGATGACTTGTATACTAGTAAGTTTCTATTACACTTCTCATTCTACCATGCTTTAGAACATTTAGCAATCTTAACACATTTAGTTGTCTGAGATGGATGTAAATTCTTAGACTACTTTTTCAAGTGATTCACAAGTGGGTATATTATAGTGTTAATATTACCAATTTTGTTCTTCAGTTCAGTAATGAAATATTCTTTCTTCTTACTATTCTTGATGATGGTTCAATGCTTAATTTGGATGAATTCTTCATTGATAACAATATCTAGTATTAAAGAGGCATGATTGGATACCGTAGATCAGATAGAATATAATTATTATTAAATTCATCAGTATTGGCATGAAAAAACATAAGATCAATGACTGAGTTTAATTTCTTAGGATTGCTTACATATCTTGTAAAAACTTAATTGATTGGCATAGACAATTCTAGATCAAGAGAGTCTACAATTTCCCTAAGAATATCAGTATGAATTAAGTAATAAGAATACAAAGGGTTCCAGTCATTATTCTTAATGTTAAAGTCACCTGTCATAACAAGGACATTATTCAAATTAACCTTAATATCTTTTAGATATTTTAAGGCAGATTGCTGATTATTAGAGTAATTTTTAATAATGAAACAAATAATACCTCAATTAAAGAATGAAATGAGATTAATATCTCATTAATTAAATATGTCTTTCCTAAGTGAAAAATGTAGTTGGGAGAGTTGTATATTGATATATATAATGACTCTGGAATGATTGTTATTGTTAGTCAAATGTCTTGAGAAGGTGATACATGATGGTAATAAGGAGCTCCAAAAATTATTTCTTCTTCCTCCAAAGATAAACTATAAATAGAACATATAATAGACTATAGAGGTTCTTGAATGAAGATAATGTTAAAATTTATGTTATTTCCTAGAATGAGGTCTAGGAAAATACAGTTCTTACAAATATTCTAAGAGAAGATCTTAAGGTTTTGTAAATTCATTGTTTTGAACTATCTATACTTAAGCAAATTGAGTTAGCTTGGATTTCTCTGAGCTCTTGGAAATTTTTGTTGTGCCAATTATAGTTGAAGCAATACTTTCAGAAGGAACATATATAGCTGTCTGCCTGATAATTGCCTTTACAATTAACATATTTAGATATGTGCATACATAGTTTGTTCTTGGAGATTTCAAGCCTTAGAGGGTTGGTCTTGAAGTTAGCCTTGCATTACCAGGCTAAGTCTCTGTGGTGTTTAATTTTATGTGGTCTATTACATTTAAGACATTTTACACTATGTATGTGAAAGTAGTATGTCCCCACTTCCAGCAGTTTTTACATTAGGGAATACCTGGGTTTATGTTATTTCCATGAACTGTGGTGATATGACTCCTGTGATGTTGAAGTACCTGTTGATCAGCATCTTAACATTCATTCTGTTCTGGAAGTCCCAGATGTCTATCCAAATAATAACTATGTCTAACTTTGGAGATACCTTGATAATGTGAGAATAAGAAGTGAGAGTAATATTGTTGAAAATATGTATAGACTTGATAACAGTTTCTACAATATTGGAGAAAATTGGAAGGTTAGTGTCCTTGACAAAGTATGGAATACCAAGAATCTTAAGATAGCATTTTGAATGAGGGAGCCTGAGACACTTTATATTGTTGTGGTCAATATCATTAAGATCTTTGACAGTATGAATAAAGCCAACTGAAGTATTAGATTTAGCTTTCTTCAAGAGTCTATTAATATTCAAGATATAAGCATTGGCCTTGTTCATCACTCTTTTAGAGTTGCTGATACCTATAAAAACTATTACTTGTTTTCTTGAAGAACCTTAGTACTCATATTCAGCTTTGGCTTATCCTTCTTGCTCATATTGTTCATGACCTTCTAAATTTTAGAGACTTTGTTAGCAGATAGTTTCAGAAATATGTCTTTGATTTTAATGATATCATTAATATTGTTTTTAGATGCCTGGGTATAAGTAGGTTTACTTGACTGAGAATTAAATAATGAGCTTTGGATATTCTTGAAAATTTTTGATTAAGTAAGAATACTCTTGCTTAGTTGAGAGCAAATTTTAGAGTCTCTCTTGCAGTAAATTGAAACTATAGGAAGTGTTCAGTAGATAGTTGTTTCCCATCTACTAATCCCTTTATACTATCATATCTAGTGATCTTTCTTATTAGAAAACCTTTCTATTTAGTCTGTAGTCTAGTCTGTTCAACAGTTGACAGTAGGCTGAGTCTTTAACCAACAATCTTCCTATTATGGGTACATCTAGAACTATATCTGACCTAATAGCCTAGGTCTGCTAAGTAAGTCAGTATAAAGTTACACCTATACAGCACTCTAGATGGGATTTTCCCACATTTTGGTGATTCCAACACTCCAGCTTTAACTTCAGTCTGAACTGGTCATTGTTATACCAGCAAACCAATAGTGAATATAGATCTTTTGAGCCAGAGAGAAAGGACTACCTCATTCTACTATGGTCTAGTTCTGGCAGAGGCATTACTCTTTACTGTACCTTCCTGTCCTCTAACAGGTGGTTCACTTATGCCTATAGGTGTGAATCCCTAACCTGTATAGAGTCACTGCCTTGCTACCTGCCAACATAGTAAGTGCTTTAGAACAAGTCTGGACTAGGAGTTATTTTTACAATATGACTAACTATCTCTAAGTCATATAACCTAGAGGTATAGAATGTCCTGTTTCTATCCTAGCTAATATACTAACTAGGTTCATATCAAATGGTAGGCTAAGCCCTTAACCAATTAGCCCCCCAAAATCTAATCCAGCTAGGTGAGTTTGTACCAAATGGTAGACTAAGCTCTTAACTAATCAGCTTCTAAGAATCAGATTGTTATTACTCTAATTTCCTATCTTATATTAACCTATTATTTTGGTCCCTGTTATGGATATCACCAGAAACAGCTCTTATAATGAGAACTAATCTAATTACTTAACTATACAAGATCTACAGATCCTGCCTCCTAAAAAGTCTATTACTAGACCTTGTATCCTGGCAGCAATGTAATGCTTACTAGTTCTATGGTATACATCAATTATAGGAACCAAGAACCCTAGAGGTTACCATATAATATTACTACCATATAGTCACAAAGTTAAGATATTTGCACTTAGAGAGAGTTGAACTCTCAACCTTTTGAAAACTTACTCAAGTACTCTCACTATATTTTCAGTGATAAAAACTACTAGGCTACTAGAGCCTAAAAAATTAAGTCACAAGGTAACAAAAAAATCTCTATTTATTTTATTTCTTCTATTTCTATTGCCAGCTAATACTTAGGCTACTCTCTCAAAAAGCTGAGGAAAGGGCAAAAAAGAGCAGTGCTTTGGATTATGAGAGCTTTTTGCACATCACTATCTTAAGGAGTTGAGGCTATCTCTGGTCTCATTCCCATTCATTTTCATCTTAACAAAATTAGCAGGTAGTATCATCTTTGAATATCATTGTTTTCCAAGCAACTAATTATATCACCATATTGATATAATTATATCTTTATGAATACTGATCTTCATATAATATATGATATATCATCAGAAATATTTTGATAAGCATTTTTCAACACAAATTTGATTATAGGAATCCATTTAGTCATTTCTAAGATAGTAGCCAATAAGACTAGATTCATACAATTATCTATGGAGAAAATTAGAGGCAAGTCAGCAATTTTAGAGATGGTACTATTTGACTATGATCATTTCCAAAGGCTGTGGTACTTCAGCAGCTACAAACCCTTTTTACAGCTGTTTCTAAGAAACCCTCAGAAAAATAAAGAGCAACTTTTAGGACTTTGCAAGCTAGGCAAGCCTGCCTATGATACCTCCAAGGCCTTTAGGTCTATTGTTGTACTTAATACTCTTGGCAAGCTCATTAAGAAGATGATTGCCAGACAACTTCAGTTTGATACTATTAAGTATAGCATCCTTTATTCTAACTAGCTTGAAGATATAGTCTAATAGTCCACTGAAGATGCTGGTGTGTTTCTAACTCATTTGGTATAAGAAGGACTTAAACAATGGTTTACTATAGATATAGGTACTTTTCTTACCCATCTAGTTCAGTCAGTGTAAGTCAAGGAACTTCAAACAAGCACATTAGTATTCAACATCACTTAATTACTGGATTTTACCTATTATTTTGGATAAAGCAGAGTTTGATTCTAAAATTTCACATGCTATCAATTCCCTCTTGGATAAATATTATTTCAAGAATGTTAGTCCTTACTATATGGCCACATCTCAACTTATGGATAGACAATGATCTAAGATTAAAAATCCCATAGTTGGCACAAACAATTATCTGAATGAAATTTACCCTTCTTTTGATAGTTGAGACAAGGAACTCTCTCCAGATTTTTGTCTGGTTGAGATTTTTCCTAACCATTTATCTTTTCTTTTAGTCAATCAAAAAGACCCCAAATCATTGAATACTCATTGAGACAAATTAGACAACTTATACAAAGAGTTACTCATAAAGCAAGATACTGTGCTTATCATAACAGACATGAATGTCAAAAACAATGTAGCTACCTTGGTTTCCTACATTTACAGAGGTTAAGAAATTATTGCTAAAACAATTCATCATGCAACTAATATAAACTTCACCAAAGCTAAAATCTTTGCCATCAGATGCAAAATTAATTACACTACACATTTACAAGATGTTAATTATATCATTGTTATTCCAGATACTATTCTAGCTGCCAAATAGATTTTTGATGTGTTAATTAATCTATATCAGTTTCATTCCATCACTATATCAAAGGACCTCAAGAAATTCTTTAAGAAGTGATTCAACAATTTCATTGACTTTTAGAATTATCTGGACAGTGTCAAGTGGTTTCCACATTCATTAGTTGACAAAAAGTCAAAAAGTCTCAAAATTGATCTCATACTTCCAAGCAAATTATCATGGGAGTTTGGCAGAAAAGAAGAGTGTGGTTCTATTGTTCACAAATGGCAAATGTATTTCCAAGCCTCAGAATACAAAGAAAAAAACTCCCTTGAGTTAAATAACAATGATAATATACTAATTTATCCAACTTATGCTAAAGGGAGAGCTTAGATGAAATATTTCAGATCTTCAAATTCATTATATGCACATATAACTAGACTGGTTACAAATCATGTACTAATTGGTGAATATAGGCTTCAGTTCTTCCCTAAAGAGCTCATTGCATATCCATGTGGTAATTACTCTATTGAGATAAGAAGATACATTTTTTTTGAGTGTCCACAGTATAAGAAGTCTTATAATCCAAAGAGAGAATTGCTTAAAGACATTATTACTTTCCTAGAGTTAAATTCTGGATCTTTTTGCTTTTAGAAGGATATTACATGAAGAAAGGTTTTTTCTTCTGATATTCATGTAGTTTGTATTTTCTTTTCATTTCTTTCTCCTTATTTAAGTAGTTATGTTGTAATTACCACAGTTTATCACCACATCTTGTGGTCATTCACATATTTTAGTATAAGACTAAGTATGTATTTCAATAGGTTATGAGCTCTGAGCTAAAACAACTAACAAATTTTTGAATTTACTACATCTATATCTTAAATAACATATTTATTCTGAACATAATAAACTAAACAATAATAGACACTAATACTTAAATATACTACATCTATATAACATCACACTCAGACATACTTAGAAAATGTCCATAATATCTCATAGACCACCATATCAGAGTTAAAGATGATAGACTTAGTATTTTCTCACTTCTTTTTTATTTTTTATTTTTTTATTTTCATTTATTTTCTTATTTTGGACTTATAGTTAGGGCTTAGCATAATGTCACACATGACTGTCACAGAAAAACATAGAAAGTTCCAGAGCAACAATATCATACCACATGTCAATAGCATATAATATACATGCTTGTCAGATATGCAAAGCTTGGACTTTATTTTTTTATTTAATTTCCTTTTTCTTTTTTCTTTTCATTTCCTTATTTGCAGATATAGGATTAGGGTTAGAGTGACATCATGATCATATTGTCACACATTAGTCACATCAGATGACATAGTTGTAGTAAGGATTATATGAAACATGATAGAAAGCTTGAGAAGCAATGATGTTATACAATGTATACAACACATGTTAACCTCATGACTAACATATGGTCTTTAGGATAGGCTAGATGTAGCAGAGCATGGACTATTACTAGTTAGTATATAAAGATAGATACTATCACAAATAAGCCACTGACTAGTTGTGATACTTGAACTTAGTGGTATTTCAGAGATTCAGTATAAGGAGATAATAATGAGTAGTATTAACAAGGATAATTGATGTTGTTAAGTCTGAGGTCTAGTCCTTAGACACAGAGATATATATACAAAAGAGTGATGGTCCATGTGCAAGCTGTTGCCATCAAATGATCAAAACTCATACCTGATAGGAGCTGTCAGGCTAATTTTAGAAGGTAACTAATTATGTCACTACATTAATATGCTTGTATCTCTATAAATACTCATCGCTATGAGATATATTATATATTACTGGAAACATATTGATGAGCACTTTCCAAAGCAAGTTCAATTATGCAAATCCGTTCAGCCGTTTATGAGATATTAGCAGACAAAGCTTTTACAGCTACTGATGGCCTGATATCTTAGTCATTTGTTATTGCTTCTGTATATCCCATATATGTGTAGATAGCCCTCATTTGAGGTTTTACAGCACAACTTAGTTTGTGAAAATCAGTCTACTGGTTGTGGAGATACAAGCTGAATGAAGTTTGTGATAGATACATTGTATCAAGAACTCCATCGAGTTCTCTTATGTTAACCTAATACAAAGTTCACTCACTTGTCCCACTCTAAAGACTTGAGTATCAAAGCTGAAAGTGGTGAACTTTAATTATTTTCATTTTCTTTTCATTTCTATTTTATTTTTGATTTATTTTCCTTTTATTCTATTTTTAGAACTAGGGTTAGGGTTAGAGTGACAAGATCATGTTGTCACACATCAGATAACATGGTCACAAGTCACAAGTCACATAGAAGAATATAGAAGGTTCTGGAAGGATAATATCATACAATATATGTAATATATGTTGACCTTAAGGTAAACACATGGCTGTTTAGGGTAGGCTAGAAGTAGTTAGCATGGACCATGAGGTTTTAGTATATAAGGTAGACTATCCTATACAGAGTTC
>Ga0157364_1001479_pt1 | contig 20054 bp, 12 predicted proteins | sample AttsexASBM2_FD_111476 | JGI IMG/M metagenome (GOLD analysis project Ga0157364, IMG submission 111476) | Fungus gardens microbial communities from leaf cutter ant in Ribeirão Preto, State of São Paulo, Brazil - Atta sexdens ASBM2 | ecosystem: Host-associated > Fungi > Mycelium > Unclassified ...
AGTGTTTAAAAAACATGTATATATATATATATATATAAATATATATACACACACACACACACACACACACACACACACACACAGAGAGAGACACATACACACACACACACACACACACACATATATATATATATACATATACATATACATACACATATATATATATTTATACATAAAGTACATATTAATAAAGAACTATGCCTAGTTTTTCTTATGGAAATTGAGACTCGGGTGAACAGTATTGAGACATGGCTAGAATTATATAGCATCAAAAAAGAATCAAAAAATTCTATATGCACAAACTTGTAAATAACTCCCTTAAATGCTAGAGCTGTCCAAAGTTCACTATTATAAACATGTATTGTACTATGTATCACTGGTCTTATCTGTTTTCTCTGCGTTCAGAGCAGTTTTTTCGCGATGACGGCGGTAATCTTCATTAATATTAGGTATGGGAAAAAGTTCGTGGCGTTTTTCCCGTTAGATGTAACGCCACGAACTTTTTCCCATACCTAATATGATATATCAAATCGATTCCCCATTTAATGACTGATTTTCAAAATGTCGTTATTATTCACTACATTTTCTATCATATCAAACGCTGAGCATTCAGAGAAGACTGCATAACTTATGTTGGATCGACTGTACAAATCAAATATGTTATGTTGATTAGTCCAAGAATAAAACCTAACCATAAATTGCCGTATTTGTCTATGCATATAAAATAGAAGGGTTTTCAGTACTGATAAAAGATGATTTAGCATGTGGTTATTATCGGGCAATATTTTATACAGATAAGTTGTAATGTTTGAGGTGACAAATTTTGCTAATTAAGCAATCATACATAACGTTATCCTCGTCAAAGTCCGAATACAATCCAAGGGTGATTCTGTAACTGTTTTACACGCCTACCGACAGTTGTCGGTGTCGTTGTGCAGATATTTTATATGATGAAAAAGCTGCACAACGACACCGACAACTGTCGGTAGGCGCGTAAAACAGTTACAGAATATAGGCTCAGATACATGAATCATACTCGTTTCTGCACGGCAGAATGATGAAGGAGCTCAAGCCAGTGCAGAATATTGGCCTTATAAAAATGGATATCATAAGGTTGTATATAAAAGTAATGATATCTGGGATGCTCTTATACTTTGACATCCATGTGCCAGTAAGAGCATTAATAATGTTTTTCTAATTTTAGAGAATTCCGATAAGGAAGAAGTAATACACTGAAGAGGGATAAGGTCTGTACGTTAATCAGAGTTCAATTTGGCAATTAAAATTTTTTATTTCGTACTTGGTGAATGCCTCCTATCGATTAATATACGATTTATGACTGTTCACTCGGAGCCTAAACTAGGCATATTTCTTCGTATCACAAGATATAATTTTGCATCTATTAGAGATTTATTATTACTTCAATATATATATATATACCTAATTTGCAATATAAATTTTATTTCATTTTTTTATAATATAATTTGACTAAATATTAAATCGATATTAACGTAAAGCAAAAAATCTCTTGAAACGCATCACAGTTTTTATTAATATCACACGTTATTGTTAATTGAAATGTGTTAAAACATACCATTTATACAAGACAGCATTTAATAAATATTACTTCTGAATGATATTAACGATATAATGTATGTTTCGGGTGATTCTTACTCTCTATCATTTGCTATTACATTTTATTTCAAAAAGACTGCTATGTAACTTCTTTACTTTATTTATATTCGATACAACGTACCTCTAGAAGTACTATCCCTCGATTAAGTTGGCTGTTTAAACTTTAATCCTGAGTTCGATACTTAGTTATCTAAGAAGTAAAAAAAGACATGTATAAAAACAATAGAGTCTATTTACATATCAGAAGAAAAGACTTCGTAGACGTCGTCCCACGCCTTGTCTATCGTACAGGATATTAAATTTGTTTACAAATTGATTTATATTATTACAGCCTTTAGTTATAATACCGAGATACGTCATCAAGCCAAAATCATTGCATTGCTGTTAACATAAAAAATAAATTAGATTAAAACAACTAATTAATAAAATTATATTTTTATAGTGTATTCTTTTAAATGCATATATTAATAATTATATAAGCATATACTAACGTTGTAAAAGTCAGCCTTAAATTTCGGATTGTTCAGAACAGGCAGTCGATGACTCAAAGAACATGCTGCTCGAAGAACCTCATGATTTCCTTTTAATTCTCCATTCTGTACAGCTTGCACATATCTTAGAACGAGTTTTACCCTTGCATGCAACATTTTGATGGCACTGTGTTGCGCCGTTAAGTGTTCAGCCACTGAAGTTAAATATTTGAATTATTTACTGTTGATTTTGACAGTTTATCGCAGTATAGAAGTTATCTTAATTGCATTGTTGTATTACTCACCTACTGAGCATTCGCCTTGATCGTTGTTACACATCCTTTGTACGTGATCGACTCCAATTCTCTCAGCTTCCTCTGTAGCTAATGTGTAAGTTAATGGAACAAATAACATGGTAGCTTCACCATTAACTAAATCGATCACCGATTCATACATAGAGACAGATAGGTGCTGCAACAATCATTCTTAAATACTTTCATGTATTTAAAAACTAATAAACTAATAAAAAAAAAAAGAAAGATATTTTCTCATAGAAACATATTTCAATAAAAATAAATTCATACATTCATTTATATATTTTCTCACCTCTGTGTTTTTTGGTCTTGGATCCAGTTTCAGTAACACAGGACTTTCATTAATTTCGCAAAGTTGCTTGTGCACTCGAATGTCTTTCTCGGTAGGCATATCACCGGTTGTATACCAGCCCAAAAAGTCCATTTCACTGAAAACTTGTTTAAATTGTTCCTCCTTTGTGGTATAATATTCCCTATCGATTATGACATCATCGCCGATACAAGTGAACAGCAACTCAAAGGAATTCATAATTTCTATGTTACGACCTTTCTGCTTACCAATCAGAGCACCATACACTGAAAGTATTTTAGAAACAGTACTACATTAGAAACTAATAATTCATAGAATTATTAATAAAATTTATCAAATTTATGACTATGACTTCTAGAAATACTTGAACTGCATATTAATATCTCAAAATCATTTCAGAATTTATATTGATCTGTATTCATATATCTCACTTTCATCCATAAGTATGTTCATTTATTTCTGAGATTTTACAATATATGTAATATAAAAACATGCTAGCTGTACTAATAAAATATGGCTCAAATAATAATTCAAATAATAATTCAAATAAAAGAAATTGTGCTAAGAAGGGCTACGAACCAAACAAATTTTAATGTACGTAATATGACACAGTGATTGACATTAAATAAAACATAAAAGTAAAAACTTTTAATTTTTTTATCATTGTATCTCTATAAGTATTCTTTTGTTAGCCTAATTTAATCAACTGTTTTATATTTATATTAGTTTTATAACTTTGAAAAGGATCCAATTAGGATCGAAATTTGGTTCTATGTAGACATATTTTTATCTTTGTTTTTACTTTTATGTTTTATTTAATGTCGATTGTATCATATTACATTTAAAATTTGTTTGTTTGACTCAGCCCTTCTTAGCTCAATTTCTTTTATGCTAGATATACATCTATTTACAAAAGTAAGAAAAAGTATGAATATAAATATATATTATCATATATAAGTTAATATCTATATAATACCAAAGATGATTTCATCTTTGTTTAACTTTAGCAAACAACAAGGACATAATAATTCACTGTCTTATACTATATCTCTCTGTCACTGTCTCTTACACTGTCTTACTCTCTGTTTCTTATTAGAAGGCACTTGATATAACAATATTGATATTATCGTTGAGAGTTATAAAATAGGGGCCTTAATTAGCAATGTATGCTAATATTTGCATCTACTATTGGGCTTGCTGTTAATTATTAAAAAGGAAATCTTACCCAACTGGTCACTGCCCTCCTGAGCCCTGAGCCTGGTCCAGTGCTCACTGACATTCATGATCACCAACGGATGCAAGCTGATGGATACGGAGCCGATGGTGCCCGAAGAGGCCATGACTTTGACACTTCCGGACATCCTCGGTGTCCTATCGAAGGTATCCTCATCGATTTCCATCGCCGTTTGTTCATTTGTATTTTCTTCAGGCACGTCGACCTCCATGGCGTTTCCCGGTCGTTTACGTCTTCTCTGACTTTGCTTGATCCGTGAAAACCAGTGCGGAGATTCCAGACAAAAAGAAAGAGAGACAAAGAAGAGCGGACGACAATTCTGTAGAAACTAATTGGAATTAATCAACGCGAATCCCCTGAAATCACTGAGATATCTGTCGTACAATGATCAAATCAGGGCCGAAGCGATCCAATGCGGACGGCCATCTGCGGCCATCGCGTCGATCCTTTCTCATCGAGAAAGAGAAGTCGCGTCGAGAAAGATCGATATCTCGAGATATATCAACTATCTTGTGCAAGCATTTCAAAAGCATATTATATTCTTAAGGTGCCTTTTCATGCGCTCATTTTCAGCGTCAAAATAGTCAAGTGATCAAAATCGACGCTTGATATTTGTCAAATTCTTTCACGTGACTTATTATGATGTCGAAAATGAACATCGAGCATCGGCATGAAAACCTTGACATAACTCCGAATTCAAATAACCGCGGCAACATGGCGGTAAGTATTACGTTCTCATTGATTGTTGGAAATATGCTCGAGAGCACACCAAAGTCTGTTCGAAAGTTATCTTTTATATGAGATTTTCTAAATATATTTTAGCTATAATTTGAGCTTTTTTACATTTTCTTCTCCAAAAGTCACTCGGAAATTCTAAACTTTTTGTACCCCTCCCCCCTCCAAAAGATCTTCCGATAAAAAGAAAAAAAATCTTCTTTTGGTAGAAATTCTATTAAATTCTACTAAATTGCATACAAACAACGAGAACAGACTTCGCGGCTTCGTGCAGCGACCTATGTTAGCTACGTTTGCTATGTTCAGCGTTGTCGCCGAATTCCCGGGTCGCGGCGTCACGTTTAAAGGGCAAAGGGGACCGATTCGCTTCGTCACGGAACTTTCGAGTTTATATATAATGGCGAGTTCTTTCTATTTGCGTTTTAGCAAGTGAAATTCTCGCGTCATATCCGATCGTGACGGGAAGGCGACGCGACAACTCGCCACGAATACGAGGGTGTAAGTCACGATTCTTTTATAGCATATATACATGAACTTGAGTCTGGTATTCACGCGGGTATACATGTTCGTTTGATATCGCGAAAAGATCTGGTTGGATTGAAAACGATCTGAGCTGGTTCTTTCCTTGGTGATCCTTTTGGAACCGTTTCATTAGTCTCTTTCCGAGAAAGGAACAGTCCCACCCCTTCAATGAGTAAGTAGACTCGAAAGCGAACTATTTATGAGTTGCGTTTCTAGGTTAGATGGACGAATGTATTGGGAAAACGCGCGGTTGACCGATTTCTCAGGCATTTATCATTGGCACCTAGGACGAGAGACATTACGACTCGATAATTGTCTGTCACCTTCGGCGTTTCATCCTCGAATCTCGATGATCGCCACGGCATAAAACGTCAACCTTCTTGATGCGAACTGCAATGTTGGCTGCGTCATGATCATAGAGTGTATCCTTTAGCGAGCTTCTTCGTTAAAATTAGACAGGACAGTGTAAGAGGCTTCCTGAAATTATAGATATTATTAACACGCTGGAAAGTACCTGTTGTATTGGATCTTTGGATAATCCAGAATGATGGATAAAATTATCAAAATGCCCCAACTGAAGTATTTACTTGAGGAGTTTCCCAGGAATATGAAATTTTGTTTTGCTTATGGATCAGGTGCGTTCAAACAAATTAACAATGATGGAAATAACATGCTGGATCTCATATTCGTTGTACGCAATGCTAACAAATGGCACGCAGAGAATTTGGCAAAAAATCTCAAGCACTACGCTCAACCATTAAGATATCTCGGTCCTAAAGCGATCACTAATGTTCAAGAAGGATCAGGCGCTAAAATATTTTACAATACATTGGTGAGAACAAACCAAGACCAGCTTATTAAGTATGGCGTGATATCTGAGGTTTCATTGGTGGAAGATTTGTTAGACTGGAACAACCTGTACTTAGCTGGGAGATTGCATAAACCAGTTAAGATATTGACGGAACCGGATGAGAATTCTCAACTGCGTACGGCACTAGTGCAGAATTTACATTCGGCTGTGCATGCAGCTCTGTTGTTACTACCTGAACATTTTACGGAGATTGATTTTTTCAAAAGGGTTACCAGTTTATCTTATCACGGCGATTTTCGAATGATTTTCGGTGAAAATAAAGATAAGATCAGCAACATTGTGTTGCCACAATTGCCTCATTTCAAGCAGTTGTACGAACCGATCTTGAAACATTTTGACAATTACGTAGATATTCCAAAATCAAATGACATGGCTGTCATGTGTAATCAAGACACCAGCCCCACGACTAAAATCCACCATTTGAATCATTTACCTAGAACACCCCAGATTAAACTAGTCAGGATGTGGTCACATGGGCCAAGATCGAAAGACACGGAAGATTGCTTGCGTGCGATCGCACATGATCCTGAATGTTATGATTTGTTGGATCAATGTTTGAAAGAGATCGTTTGGAGGTCTAGCGTAACGCAAAGTCTAAAGGGAATCGTAACCGCGGGGCTTGTAAAATCCGTTAAGTACAGCGGCTCCAAGATAATTAAGATGTTACAGTCCAATCCGTTATCTAAACTGAATCCTGATCCGAATAAAATCAATAAAATTGTTGAAACTGTTGTAAAGAAGACAAAGCCTAAGAACGCTGAGAAACGCGTCGAGTAGTTACCAGTATTCTTTTAGATAAAGCTAATCCAAATTATATGTATATATACATATATATACATACATTATTACATTTGTAAATTCTTATACGAAGCCTGTATCACAAATAAAATGAATAGTTATACTCAACAATGTAATATTTTATTTATAGGTATTATTTGATACCTTCAATTTGTGGTATACGCTTGTAAAACGACAGCTATTTTTTTTTCTTCAAAATAATTGTTCCATTGAGATAAATTGAAACTTTGTCAAAATTGCATATTATATATTACCGACAATCCAACATAATTTACATATAGTCGTATAGTATACATATATTATACAGAGTATTATACACCATTTTAATTGCAAATATCTCGAAAAATATATAAGATACGAAAAAATGTTTCAGATAAAAGTGAAACGATTTTGTAGAGGCGCCAAAAATATATGAAGGTCATCTTTTTGAAATAGAATTATATAATTTTTTTACCTAATATGATTTCTAATTATTCTGCATATAAAAGTATTAAGATAGAGAAATAAAAAAATAGTTTACGAGATATTTTATACTTTATTCTAGCATATATTTACATGAAATATGAATTAAACATCTTGTAAATTATTAATTTTTTTGTAATCATACTTTAATATTTTCATGAATAGAATAACGAAATGAATCGATTGATAAAGAAAACAGTTCTTTATATTTATATATATATATATATATATATAGAAGTAAAATTGTAGAGATAATTTTTTAAATAAACATTTTTTCGTATCTTATATAATTTTTTCAAGAGATATTCACCTAGTTTTAAATTAAAATGGGAATATTCTATATATATCACACATAAATTATAATATTATAATATATATTGTATAATAATTTATATACACACTTATCAATAAAGATTCAACTTATAATAATTTTATCGTGCTTTCAGCATGTAACTAGATTATGACAGCGATGGATTCTGATTCTGAGAGTCAAGATAGCGATGATGGACGGCGATTTCGTTTCGAAGCTACGCGTAAGGATTCGGCCATGACTGTGGATACTACGGACCGAACAAAGACACCCAAGAGACATAAATCATCATCCCATGGCGAGAACTATCAGGACAGGAAAGAACGATCCAAACACGAGAGCAAAACGGATGACAAGGATTTCAGACACTTCACAAAGCATTCGAAACATGAGTTGAGAAACTTAAAACAGGAGGATAGTAAAAATTCGCACAAAGACCACAGGGAAAACAGATCTGGATTCGCTACGAACGACAGAGGCTCTAGAAATTCCAACGGGGGTGACGCGAGAGAGAGATCGCGTGATTCGAAACGGCAATCGGACAGGGATCGAAGCGTCCACCGGATGCAACGATTGCGGGAACATTCGTATGAGAGAAACCATCACGACGAGCGAGCATCAAGTGATAAACACCGAGGTCGACCTCGAAACGAAAGACACAAGCATCGTTCTCGTGATAGGAGTCGAGATAGATCTCATCAGTCCAGTAGAGTCAAGTCTTCGAATGACGATCATCGGTCTCGAGAAGATCACGGGAGGCACGACTCTTCCAGGAAACTATCGAAGGAGAACAGGTCACAGAATTCAAGGGATTGTTCCTCTCCTAAGAACACTGAGCGAGAGCGCAGTCACAGTGAGACTCGCTCGAGCGAGAATACTAAGAAGGATTCGTCGATAGAGGCTCAAGACTGCAAGGATTTGGATCTATCGCAATTCGATGTTCTATCGGAGACCGATGAGAACATGTCTGATAGTCGGGATTCCGAGAGCCGAACATCGTCTCCGCACTCGCGTAAGATCAAGCTGAAAAGACATGATTCCAAAATCCGGACGGAAAGTTATGCAAAGCGAAAGAACGACGACGAAGACAACACGAGAAAACTGCAGGAGGAATTAAAGGTAAAAAGAAGGAGTTATGATCCGGCATCTAGTTCCAGTAATAATAATCCTAGTGCCGTTTCAGATTCCTTACTCAACTCTGCATCGCACGCGACACTCTTGGTAACGAGAGAGGCTTGTATGGACTCTGAGAGAGAAAAGTCTGAGTATCGTGAAGAGGAAAAAATGTTTATTTATGATAGTAATGTCGAATGTTCGAACTCGAGAGAGAGATATTTGCGCTCTAATGCTTCTTCGGATGAACATGATTACGAAAAGAATATGAATCAAGCCGGATCCACGTATGGTCCGCTTTTACCACCAGGATTCATATCTAATGTGTCCGACGGTAATAAACTTGATTCCGAGATAAATATTCTCGAAGAGAAAATTAACGATGAGGTTGATGGAAAAAATATGAATTTTATTGGATCTCGTTTGCTACCTCAATTAAACGATCGTCAAAGCATAGAGCGAGAAGATGCAGTGGATGCTGTTTTCGGGCCAGCACTGCCACCACATTTGTTACAACGACAACGAAAGAAAGATTCGCTGGATAGAATTATCGGCCCTGTGTTACCTGATGTTCTGAAATCGCATGAAGACGATTTGATTGCGTCTCCGAATTCCGATGACGATTCTGCGATAGGTCCTCTACCTGTGGATCATCCAGCTCTAAGAACTAGCCGCGTACACGAGCAATTAGATCTAAGAGCACAAAGAATTAGGAATGAAAAATATTCGGAAGAGGTAAAGAAAATTTTTTCTTTTTTAGATGTCCATATTTTCATTTTTTTATTATCTAATTATGGGAAAGATTTAAGTTTTTATTCTTGCTCTCGTTATTTGTATTCTTATAAAATTTCTTGTATACAGAATAATAGAGAAATAAAGCCGGATATTTAGTATAAGACAACTATCCAGTATCCGAATAAATTGTTATTGGGGATTATTAGTTTCGTCATCGAGAAAGAAATTTATATTTCAGATGGATATCGGAAATAAACGTGAGGAATGGATGACCGAGTTACCATCCGCTCAAGCTGCTAATCTTGGATTAGGCCCGCGCAAATTCAAGCTTCGAGATGGTCCAGATATGTCAGATAGATCATGTTGGACTGATACACCAGCACAAAAAGCTCGGAAGCAGATGGACTTGGTAAATATAAGAAATATGCTACTATACTATCTCTGTATACTATCTTCAATTACAAATGTGAGGTATTCTATTTATGTTACCATGAAAGTTTTAGAATTTTATGCATGTATAGTAGAATTCCATTTATCTAAATTGTCTATTGGGAAACAAGAAAATTTCGATAATTAATTAATTCGAATAATAAAGGCTCATTAGCCTTTTTATCAGTACTTATTAGTTAATTGTAATAGGAGTTGACGTTCAGAAAATTAAAGTCGACCACGTCGGACTCCTATTATCCAAATTATGGATAATAAGAGTTATAATTTGTATAATGGAACTCATATAAATGGAGTTCTACTGTACTAATGTTATGGCATACTTTTTAGGAAGCAAAAAGATTCAGAGAATCAGAGAAAAAACATATAAATGAATATCACAAGGAAGTAGATAAAAGCAGAAAACATGAGAGATCGTTACTAGAAATGCACCAAAGCAAAATTGCCAAGAAAAAGAAGGTAACTTAATTCATCTTTTTAAGTTATAATCTTCAAATTATCAAATTAATTATTTCCATACATTCGCTGGAGTGTACTATATACATTTTATTCTTTAGAAAGAGGAAAAGGAAGCAAGACGGACTGGAATATCAACAAGAAGGCCTTTTGATAGAGATATCGATTTACAGATTAATCGATTTGATCAAGCACAAAAGAAGACTATTCTGATGAAAGCGCAGTTGCTCGACGATAGATTCTCACGTGGACAAATTTAACGAGTTCGAGTTTTCCGGGGGATAAAATTATAGTAACTGTAAATAATTGCAAATTGTAAAGGGAGTTATATTCTGTATTAAATACATTGAGATTTGCAAGTTGATCGATTTGATCAAGTAGAAAGAAAGAAAGAAACTACTGATGAAAATACAGTGGCTCGCGGCAATGGATTCTCGCATAGACAAAACGGACTTGAATTCTGGGAATAAAATTACGGTAATTTTGTAAATAGTTGTTAATGAAGCTTAGATTCTACATTAAATACACGGGAAATTGGCAGATATCGAATGTTGTTTGACGGTGCCTTGAATTAACAGAATTCTCGCCATCTTGACTGACAATTTTACATGAATGTTTTAGCAGAATACGTACGTCAGCTTCGTTATATCATCGTCATATTCATGTTCTTCTGATTGTGATTTTTTTTATAAGACATTTTTTACAAAAACGACATTTTGCTGTGGAATCAACTAACTTTCGTCAAATATTATTTCGATTTTAATCTCAGTTCTTCAGCTTTTTCCGAAACGAATGTATCGTTGTAAATTGTATCATGGTTGGATTGTTGTTATTTTTATATTGCGGCTACAAATCGAATGTGTTGTTTTAGACAAAACTTTTCCCGTTGTGTGTCCTGCACATCGTATTTCATAATGTGCAACTTGCAACGAACTTGCATAAATTACAATCGAACGAAGGTTTTATAAATATTGTAATGTATATAATGTTGTTCTGTATGTAATGCATCATAAAAAAAGAAAACGACAGTGATGCACATGTCGTAATAATAATGATTGTACGGTACATTTCTGCTCGTATAAAATAGATATGCCATTCGTTGTTTGTTTGTTATTTTCTATAAGTGAAACAGTACAAAATATATAATGCGACATTTAGCACTGTTGATACGTATCTTTATAGGAGATACATATCGGCGTGGTTGTAGTAAATGCAAGTAAAACTACATTGTCACACTTGTACTTTCGAGAATAGAAGATATATCACACTGATTTCACATACATGTTTTCAAAAGACGGTTCTATACTTTGGTAGGCCTGAAACAACATTTTAAGACAACAATTGAAACAATTGTAGTATCCCAAAGATCTCAAACTTCGTTAGTTTATTGATCTTTGTGAATCTGCTAACGCACTTTGTCATGGCATGAGATACGAATCGAACAATTATCAGATTTATATTTGATGATATAAATTTATTATGATGATTTATTATTTTCTGCCGAGAATTTATGTAAATCTTTGAATTTATACACACAAAAATAAAATATGTTTTGATTAAAGTTATTTCACCATTTTCTTTGACGTTTTATTTGTCAATTTGTCAATTAATTTTTATTTGATTGAACACAATGCAGTAGCGATTATTGTTTTAATGAAATAGAAGATAAAATAAATATGTAGTTTGCTATTGAAACTCGAAATATTTTTTCTATAGTTTTTAAATCGTACAGGAATTTCTTGAATAAATTTGCTAATCGCTGATTAAATAGCAAACTAAACACTCAGTTTATTTCTTTATACATTTTATCTTCTGTTTAAAGCGTTAATCAATACATTAAAATTAATAAAAAATAATTTTATGATTTCAAGAATAAATCAAATATAAATAAATTGCAAACAGTTGGAATATACTTACCATTTAAGTTATAAAATGAGTTAATATCGCATTGTTCAACCCAATAAAAATTAGATGTAATAAGATCAGATTATATAATCAGCTAAAATAAATAAGATATTATTATATAATATATAATATAATAATTAGAGATCCTATAATAATATAATTTCCATAATATCTATTACATTATTATGATATTATTATGATGATATCATTATTATGATATTATATAATTATCAGAATAATAATTATAACATTATAATTAGATATTCCATTATATAAAAAATGTTATTAAATATTATATATTTCTCTTTTTTGAAAGGACAAAAAAAGCAAAAAGTCCAAAAGATCGGTTACAAAGAACAAATTAAAAAAGTTGCGTGTCGAGGCCGTCTCTCGCCTACGCACGCACGCGATTGGCCGCAGATCACACGCACTAGTGCGAGTCGTACTGTGTGCGAGTCCGACTGACTAACAACTTGTCTCATTGTAGTTGATTATAGTTAGTCAATTCCTTTGCACGGCGAGCGACACCGATCCGATCGATCGACGTCGCCGTTATCAATCGTGTGCCCCGCCGTTGTCCGCTCGCGTCGTCGCCGTTTCTCCCGTCATCCGACGTTCATAGGAAGACTGATCGAAGAATGAGACGCAACTAACCTCGAAAGCGACGTTCGTGACGTGCCTGTCCCTTCCGTCGCCCGGTCACGCGAGTGATCGCGTGCGTCAGGGACGATCCAGGTTATCTAGGAAGAATTCTAGAAGCGTTTCCTGGATAGAAATATTCGAGAGGGATTCGCATAAGGATATTCGAGAAAGGAGGAAAAGGAAAACAGTGGAGAGAAGAGGATCTCTCCTCCCCTCTTCCCCGAGGAACTGTCCTCGTCAATGGTCGATCGAGGAACGTTCACGACGTCGAGTGACTAATAGTCGCGTGCGGATGAGAGACTCGCGATTGACCTCGGAGTACGTATCATCCACGTCCCTTCCGCGAAATCACGTCGCTCCTCGCGACGTCGTCATCGGTTATCTACGATCAAAATCGAGCGAGCCCGTTGACCTGGTTCTGCACGCTAACGCACGCGTCTCATTCGTATACGATTCGTACATATCATCGATTTTCCTCGTCTCCGAGCAAAAATCGTCAACACGAAACTCGAATTCGTTTCGTGGAGTAAACCGTTCCCATTGACATTAGGTGTTTTCTCCGCGCTCTTCGTCGACGAGATCGAAGATCTCTCTCTTTCTCTTCCTCTCCGCCGGATTACGGAGGCAGCTCCGTGGAGATCCACTTACAAATCGTGGATTGGAACAAATTGGCTTTGTCGAATTTTGCAATTTCTTAGGAGATTATTATGTGTTTAGCGCGATTTGTGGAATCATTTAGTACTCTACCGGCCGCGCACATCATGTTTGTTTACTTTTGTTTAAATTGGGCGTGAATCACTTCGTTTAGAATACGGGTATCGCGTGTGTCTATTGTAGGATCAATATCTAAGAGTTCTACTTCGTTAGAGATCTATTCCGTGAATATATTTGAGCAACAGAATGTAATTTTGAAATTAACAAGAAGGAATATAATAATATTTATTTTTTCCAGAGCAGCCTGGCTGCATTTTTTAAGATGTACTTCTGCCTGCATTGGATGTCACTCTTTATAATATCAGTAAAGTAAACCTAACAATTGTAGAATGAATCATTTGAACGAGGGGAAATACTGAATTTGATGAAAAGGTGGATGTTTAGACCGATTTCAAAATGCGTCAATGCTGTTTAAATCACGAAATTCTGTTATGGCTTATCTTCCTGATTTTCTTCGCTGCATACAGCAGTGCGGATATTCTAGTGTTTTCTACAATTGGAAGACAAATCGAAGAGGAGTTTCGCGATATGCCTGCCAAGTTTGGAGGCATAATATCTCCGGAAGGCATTAAGGTATGTTGTTGAATTTGTTTTATAATAAATTATATATATGTAATTTCTTATAGCAGGATGTTCAGTTTTTTTAATTTCTTGAATCCTAGAATTATTCTAAAATTTAATGTATATGTCCTAGAAAACTCTCCTGGAATTTCAGGATTGATCTGGAATTTTTATTATTCTTTATGATATTTATGATGGGATGATTACAAATGAAAAAGTTGCAAGTAACTTTGAGATTATGAAATCTAAATTTAATGAAGTGTCAATAAATTAATAATTTTAATAATAAGATGATGCTTGGACATTAATGAAAAGAAATTGTGTTTTGGGAGGGGTGCAAGCCCTCCCTTAAAGATTCAATAGGACAAGTTACCAATAGAAAACTTGAATTTAATATTTGCAGTCATAAAATAGAATATAATAGAAAAATTATCGCTATTAAATGTTTATTTGATATTAGTTATAAATCAGTAAATAATATTGTTTCAAATTTATTTGTGTTTTAATTCATTCGTTATATAGAATCTTAACTTGAATACATGTAATATTGAATAATATCGCGAATCAATAAAACTTAATTAAATAATGAAAATTAATTGACCTAGAAAAAGAAAAATTTTTATCTAGAATTATCCTCGGATTAATTAATCATATATCACCGGACACTTGTATAATAAATAATGTGTATGTGCGTGCGTGCGTGCGTGCGTGCGTGCGGCGCGCGCGCGTGTGTGTGTGTGTGTGTGTATGTTTGTATGTACATATCACTTATTTGCTACAACGATGTAGATAAAAAACGAAGTATTTTTCAGAAAATAAGTTTAAATAAATCTGTTTTGTGTAGGTTGAAGTATAACACTTTCTAGTATACACTTTCTGTATTTAAAGTGAAATAGGTTTGATATTTGGCAAAAACGGAAAAGAAAGTTCTAGCGCAGTCTATAGTGTAGCAATAAAAAAAATAAAGCTGTTCGGAATCATTAAAATTTTAATTTTGAAATAATTGATGTAATAAGAATTATATATAGAAAGAAAAATTATATATAGAAAGAAAATAAAATGTATATTTATACATTTTTTTTCTTTACCTTTCTGTTTTTTTTACAAGTAACTAAAAAGTCATAGTTATGCCGTTATTGTAATAAATGAACAATATATATTTTGTATCTCTTCAATTTTGTTATATAATTTTACTAGGGCATGGTGGTTTATGCCGATCCTCCTACTGCGTGCCATAAGATACAGGCTCCGCCAAACAATAATACCACTGGTAATTGGATAGCGTTAATACGACGTTATAATTGTAGCTTTGAAATTAAAGTTCGAATGGCACAGGAAGCTGGGTATGATGCTGCTATTATTCACAATGTAAACAGCAATGAACTAGGTAAACTAGCTATATATTAATGACACATAGAAGCACACATAAAATGTTATCTATTTCAATGAATATGTGGCAAAGAGATGATTATCTTATTTCAGAACCAATGTCAGCAAAGGATTCCGTAGGAATTTTGATACCATCTGTGTTTGTTGGTGAAATTACGGGACTTGTTATCAAAGACAATTATTTATACAATCAGGGTTATTTTGTAGTAATTAATGATGATCTGCCATTCAATATTAACACCCATTTGCTCTTGCCTTTCGCTATTGTTGTTGGAATATGTTTCTTAATTATAGTTATTTTTATGGTAAGTCGTAAATGCAATGATAAAATACCATCGTGTGTATAATATTTTATTGACTTTAATATCATATGTACTGTAGATTGTCAGATGCATAAAGGACAGAAGGCGACAACGGAGGCACAGGCTGCCTAATTCTAGTTTAAAAAAGATTCCTATACACAAGTATACAAAGGGTGATCCGTATGAGACATGTGCCATTTGTTTGGACGATTATGTAGAAGGAGAGAAATTACGAGTTTTACCATGTGCACATGGTACATTTCTCTAATTAATTACTCTATGTTTACAATGATATTTTATTCTTTAAACCAGAATTTTCTTCAGATATCTTAAATATTAAACTGCTATTATCTATTTGTTCATTAATTTCAGCTTATCATTCAAAATGCATTGACCCTTGGTTGACAAAAAATCGAAGAGTTTGTCCTGTTTGCAAAAGGAAGGTTTTTGCAGCTGACGAGCAAGTTGTGACCGATGAGAGTGACTCGGACGATGATACAGCACCTCTTATTCGTGACGGCCATCAAGGTATGAGATTATTTTCTTTTACGATCAATAAATAATATGGATTTGCTGCGAAACTCAAAGAAATGTTTTTTTTAGGTACACAAGGAGGAACGTTCACACGACAAAGGGAAAATCCTTTTAACAGAGCTAGGAGATCACAAGCTAGACACGACAGTAATAATTCTAGTGATAATAGCTCCGATTCTGAGCAGTCTTATGTTACTACCGAGGATGGCGTTAGTACTAGTGCCGGTGAACCATCTAATGTCACTGTTTTTCTGGTATCTGATACTCATAGTATAAACGGTAAGACTAATTACTATCTTGCATATAATATATTGTTATGAAAAATGTTTACAATGTATTTTGTTCGATTTATAGGCGAATCACAGGAGTTGGAACGTTCGACTAGTAGTACTGATCCTCATACGGTGAGTTTATACGCGGACGCTCAATCATTTTCAACACCTATTCAAATCGCACCGACACGACGCGGGATCATGGTAAATTCCGTGATGTCGAATTCTGACTATTATGTAGAGACCTTAGATAATGTGTCGGTGACGGCCAGTAATTCCAATAAAAACGATGTTATTACGTAATGGCCTGACATAGCTGCGACTATCATTATACATTATGAGTTGTTTGTATCTTGTGAAAATTTTCTTTTTTTCGCAAAGGATACGTTAATACTATGGTGCGCATGGCATAAAGCGACGTACGAAGATGAATATATATATATATATAAATAATCTGAAATTAGATAGTATTTTTAATACATATATAAAAATTATTATATTTTTTTTTTAATAATATTTCGACTTTGCTTTATGGCAAATATTCTTTCGCACTAATTTGTCTAACATGTATTTAATGAATTATGCATAATATTATCATTTTCTTTCTTTTGCGATGAGTATCACATGTAGTAACGTATTGTGCAAAGAGATTAATCACTTTTAGTATTTTATATGTGATTGAAAACATCTTTTGAGAGATATTTTAAATTTGATTCGTATGAAACAAAAACTCATGTATAATGAAATGTATATACTAATGTATAATTATTATTCGATCTGTTTTTCTTTTATTTTCAAGAATTATGCATTATTGTTTGATTCTTTGACGTCTAATCCTTAATTGAAACTATCAGTTGAATATATACATATTTAGATAAGACTACAAATTTTCTAATTCTATTTAACAAAATATTATTTTGTGTATTAGAAATTTTATGTGGCCTAATTTAATTTTCGAATTTGATTAAATTTAATCGGAATTACATATTACCGTTCAGTTGTCAAAATTTAAATTAATGTATTATATATACATATATGCTTAGATAAGTTTACTAAGTTTAATGATGATTTAATGGTAAATGATCAGTGCTGGTGATATTATAAAATGACGAACATAGCTTTGCCGTCATCGGGTTTGTACATATAAATATTACCTACTAATACTACAGTCAAGAGACCAAAAATGCGCAGATTCCTTTCAATGCAGGACATAGGATACTGTGAACCGTCAACTTTAGATACTAAGTTGATGAAATTGAATCTTTAACCGCGTTAAGTTTTATGAAAAATATATTGTTATCCAGATATATTATGTGAACTAACTGTACTGTTTTATATAAAAGGTAGATTAGTACTTATATATATGAAGTGGGCTGTATATAATAAGACCTGTCAAGAATTACATGTAAATTTCGCTACTGTCAAATAATGTATTTACTTCATTTTTCATCGATATAAACACTTGAAATTATGTGAGTCTATAATAAGGAACAGTCATATTCAATTTAAATCAAATATAGAAGGACATTATTATAACGGTAACATATATGAATGATTTTATTCTTTTATGTCAAGATTGTAATTGATAGCAATGATCTCGCAATGAAGCATCATTGCGAGAACTTATCGAATTAGAAACAATATTCTATTGTTCATTATAACATAGTTACACACGCAATTTAATTTCAGGATTAATAGAAATAATGTCGTTTAAATACAGCTCAACTGAATGTGCAAAATGTAAAAAAATTATAAATAATAACAGGAAGATATTATTATGTACAAAGAATATGCCTGAAAGATAGTTTCAATTTTTTTAAATAATCATCAAATCGGAATAAAAAAGTATTTACTATTATTGTTTAATATTATGTACATGTAATATAATAAAAATGTATTTATATTTTTTTGTATTATGTAACTTATGTTAGTCTTAAGATACAGAAGATATTTGCAACTATACTTGCTTTGCTACTAACTTGCTGATAATCGATAAGATGCGATAAGTCAAATGACAGAATGTATAGAGCCAAGTTCAAGAAAAATTTATAAATCGAGAGCTATAAATTAAAAGACAAATGAAGGTTTGAATCGATATATTACAATATCTATAAAAACAACGATCAAATTAGAGAAAATTTATCGAGTTTTTGAAATCGAAATTGTCTAAATAAAGCCTTAAGAAATTACGAGTAAATATAAAAATTTAACAATTACATCTATAAACCAAATACTCTAAATACAGACAGTTTTCTTAAAAATCAAACAATGTATTGAAAATAAGAATTTTCGAAATTTAAACGAAGAAATCATTGAAAAAGAAGTTGCAACAGCCGATTGAATTCCAAGATTATTTCTTATCTAAAATCGAATTTATCGTCGCGAAGATCGTAGGCGCTTGCAAATGGCAAAGTCGGTCGGGCTTTCAAGATGGTGCACCGACCTCGGAGGAACCGGAGGATGACGATACCGCCGGCTATATGTCAAGAAAGGCGATTTAATAGTGAGCTAACACTTTGCAGCCGCAAGGATGACGAGTGGTTGCACGTGATGGCACAATGCCGCTCGAAGTTTGCGTCTTCACTTTATACTTTGCTTCGAGACGTATACACACGCAACGGCAAGAGGCGAATGCTGTTTTACTAATTCTGTCATTCTAGACCACTTGTCATCCCCGGCCGGCGGGAGCCTCTCTACATTCGCTATCGCAGCAACCTCGATGGCGACTCTCCAACTATCTCTTATCGTACCAGCTATACAATTTGGTGCCACATCCATACAAATGGGGGCATTACAATCCGTCTGTTTTTTTCCTTCAGAATGATTAAAAAAAAATCTCTAAAAATTTACTTTCTAGGATAAATATTGGCACTTTATTTTATTATTATAAAATAATAAAATGTAGTATAATTTATAATTACCGAAAAACTCAAAGAAACTTGCACAAACAGGAATTGCTCGGTCACTAGTGACCCCCTCTTGTAAAGACTATTCTTAACACCTCCACCCTTACAGAAATCTAATTTAATATTAAAACTATTTTGAGTTAAAATACTAAACAATATTAATACTCTAAATAAGTAATTAATCATCACCTTCCAGTATTAAATTTTTGTAAGGCCAATGTCTTCCCTTTTTTCTTTTCTTCCTACAATTTACTTCAGACAACACAGTCTAAAATTGGAACGTAAGATCTTCCAAAAATGTCTTTTAGACGATTTTAAGATGCCTTTTATAAAATTATCTTTTAGACGTTTTTAAAAGTCTTATATCTCGTTTTTAAACATGATTGTTATGTATAAGCACATAATTATGATCTGCGA
>Ga0157364_1001480_pt1 | contig 20053 bp, 5 predicted proteins | sample AttsexASBM2_FD_111476 | JGI IMG/M metagenome (GOLD analysis project Ga0157364, IMG submission 111476) | Fungus gardens microbial communities from leaf cutter ant in Ribeirão Preto, State of São Paulo, Brazil - Atta sexdens ASBM2 | ecosystem: Host-associated > Fungi > Mycelium > Unclassified ...
TATATCATTTATATATATATATATATATATATATATATATATATATCATCACAAATATAAAATAGGATATAACACTATTTATATAATTTATATAATTTAATGACAAATGCACTTAGAAATATGCAAAGGTATAATAAATATAAGGAACCTTTTACCAATATAATAGAACATGTAGAATGTATTGAATCCACCTGGAGAAATTGCAGTCGTGTTCTCGCAATACAGATAATATATTGCTACCTCCTGGTGCGTTTGTGGATCGTGTGATTCTTCTTTATGGTTACGAGCGTGACATCTTATTTTTTTCCATCCGCAACGCGCGCGGTTGCCTAATGGATTTTATCTCGCCTTTGAAAGCAAATCGATCTGGAAGCTCGAGAATAATTTCGAGGTTCGTTCTCGGTTCCATTGACATTCAATACGATCATCGCGGTTACCTCCCACCGTTTTATGATGAGTGTGATCTTTTCTTATGAGGATCTATAGCATCTTCATCGTTTCTTTCACACGGATCTTTAATCAGAACTTTTATATTTTATTCAAGATAGCCTTTGCAATCCAATTTGAAATTATTTTTTATAATAAAAATTTTATCTCATTACTTAAGCAATGAATTTTATACAATGTTACGTACAATTTTTGTTTTCACATAAAAAAATAATGGGTTAATTCTTTAATTAAAATAATATACAAATTTGCTAATTTTTAATTTCGATTTTATGATTTGTAAAAAAAGAATAGGCTAAAAGAACAAAATAAAAATAATAACAGCATTTATTTTATATTATTTTATATTATTTTATGAAATATTTATTAAAAAAGAGAAACTGAATGAGACACACATAAGACATAGTCTTTTATTTCGATTAATAACACTTGATCGAGTATTTATCATATTTTAGAAGTGTACAAACTTGAGCTAGAAATTCATAAGTAAAAACTTGGGTAGCTCGAAAAACTTTTTCGTAAGGAATCGCGCCGTCTGAAAAAGAAGAATTCTTTGGGTGATTCGAAAAATTTTTTCGCAAGAAACCGCGTCGGAAGGAAAAGGGGACCCCTTTGGGTCAGAAACACTTCAAAATGAAAACGGAATAGTAATAGGCATGATTCATGGCGGTGGGACTTGACAGTTTCGTCCGACGACTCTTGCCTCCGATTGCAATGTCGCATTAAGCCAGCAAAATCCGGGTTCGTAAGGAGAGACTATTTATACCGATTCGCGACAAGCACAGCGCTATATACTTATTTACTTTCTACACTATCTTATTTCTCGTAACATCTTTCAAGAATATTTCTAAGAGTAAGTGAACTTCCTCTTGACGTGCAATATTCTCGTTCTCCGATATGAATATTGATTATTAGCATAGATGATCAGTTAAGAACTTCTGTGTATGGAGAAAAGCGGTTTTGCCGTTATTTAAAGTGTTTAAAGTATTTGAAAATTTAATTAGATATAATCTGAAAATAATTTATTGGACTATTAAAATAATTAAAACGCTCAAACTGATGAATGTCAAAATTTTTTTATATTATTGTTCATCATACTTGAATTTCCTATGTAATTATTTTAATAAAATTATTTTCAGATCTACACCTATCTAAAATTTTAGATAATTTAGCAAAATTGTTTTCATATGAAATTAATTTATTTTATGTCATTCTTTTTTATCAATATATTTGTAATAAAATGCTTAATATTTATATTAATTATAATTTATATTAATATTAATTGAACTCTATAATTCGAAAAATGACATGATTAAAATTTCAACAATTAATTTTTTAAGTATACAATATAAAAAACAGAAATTTTAGAATAATATATAACGATTTTATTTACGAATGAGCAATGTTGTTTTGATGAAACTTCAAAAACCTTTCGCGTGTCAGCAGAAAATATGCTCCAGTTGTGATTTGTCGAGTTTACGCATGTTTTATTCATTTTGAACCGGAAACGGAAAGTATAGTCTCGTAATAAAAGGGGGAAATCCTTGCGTATAAAACTCACTCGCTCCATTTCATAAATAGGTTGTGTCGTGTGGCGAGAAGTCTTGCCAGATGTTGCAGATGAATTGAGCTTCTTTTTGCATCCATAATCGAGACTCGTTAATGTCCAAATTATTTTACAATAACTGACGACTCTAAAATTGTTTGAATATATTTAAGTAAAGCGAAAGTAAGTAAAGCAATTCTGATTCTTTAATGTATTGCACGTTGTGTTTAAGCTACGAGATTTACAGATTCTCCATACAATTTTGCTGTTAATACGCGAACGATAATAGCGATCGTGGTAGCAATGATGAGGTGAGATGGTTACCTACACGTATCCCTTGTAAAACCGGCAACCTTTGACGGAATACAAATCGTCCCGAGGACACGCGGCGATCGTGTCGACGGCGTCGATAGCGATCGACAAGCTGCAGGTAACTGCGCAAGTAATCGTTCAAGAATTGCCCAAGAGGCTATCCGCGCGTGATTGACGCGGATCGTTCGGAATATAAATTCAACATTAACGATAATAGTCACGACTTAAGAATGCTAATTCTGAAAAAGAAGAAGAAAATCATCTTGCATGTGATAAATAAATAGAATATCAATTTTGTTAATTTCCTGTACATTTTCTCATAATTTTCTGCATCACACACTATGACATCCTCACACATTTTTATAATAAATCTAAAGCCGACACATTTTTGAGAAAATTACAATACTATAAATATATATATTTTTTTACGCAAGTTTTGTTAATTGATATTTACTATCGAATTTTTTTCTTAGTGAGAATAATTTCTAATTATTTGTTTCTCATCCGAAATTTCTTTTTTTTTTCACACATTAGTAAATTTGTTAACGTTCCATTGTTGTTGAATCAAGCTTGGTGCATTGGGAATAAATTTCCGAGCTCTTTGCCGAAGTTCACGTTCGAGGACGCGTAAAATCGATAACCCAAGATACCAAATTGGACGTTATGATCGTAATAACCGTCGAATTACATGAAACGACCAGCAATGGCGTGCGCGGTCGGCATTCCTTCTTGGCTTTCGCTACGAAATTTCTTGCATCTGCAACGCACTCGGGTCCGCCGCTCGTGTTAACGGACGCGGTATTTCACACGCCTTAAGCGTTCCGTGCGTGTAAATGTTAACTTCCGTGTGCATCAAACGCGTATAATCGTTTCTCCTGAATTTGACTCGCAATGATTACAAAGCGCGCCCGGCCAAGATCGTAATTGCATCGTCTTTACAGAGGCATATGAATCTACACATCTGTATATTTTGCTAATGCTCGATATATATAAGTCGCACATTAAAATGTTTATCAATTAATTGCTTCATAATTTACATGAAAGCAACTCTTTTGCTAAATATGTTAAAAAGCTTTGCTAAATATGTTAAATGCTGAATATAAATTTGAATAATTTTTGGGACTATCAAAATAATTATATAGAACATTTAATTGATGACATTGTTATCACAAATTTTAACTTTTTCGTGGTGACATAAATTTTAACTCTTCGATCAGCAAAATGTTTTTGAGAAACAGAGAGCAAGTTTTTTTATTATTCTGAATTATATAAAAATCTGAAAAAATCTGGTATTTTGTTAAAGTTTTAACAATGAGTTTTTGCTATCATAGAAGTTAGATTGTACTCGTATTTTACATATTCTCCACTTTAAATTTATCTATCAAAATTCATAATAAAATAACATCAATGACGTCTTTAAAGATCTCTGTTGTCTCAACAAAGGGTTGATTCTAGCAATCAGTTTCATTGTTCTCTATAATTATTTTTATAGTTTAAATAAAATTATTTTCACATATTTTTATTTCATCTGGCTGAATTTTTTAATACTGTAGCAAAACAGTTTTTCCGTACAATGAAGTTGTTAAAAATTTTTATAAGTTAAAAAGATATCTGTAATTAAAACAAATTTTCATCTTTTTTACTCTCCGATTTTATTACTCTTACTGTAGCAAAAGTTAATACTGTATTACGACATTTGCAAGCAAAAAAATGCGTGACGAAATACGGTCGATCGACGGTCGTAAAGGCGAACGTGTTAAGGTGAAACATCTTGTTGCTTGATTTGTTCGTTCACTTGCATGATCCTCGAATGAGGAGTCAACGGCGGTAGAATAAAAATGTCCATTCAGTATGTGTTTCGATCTCTCGTTTCGGTCGTTCAACCTGCGCCTCTCCGTTTCACCTCCTCGCGCGCATGCACGACCGCCCACTCGTCCGAAAATTGCACCTTTCAGATCGGGACGCCTACTCGCGCTTGCCTTTATCGCCCTGTTTTTTCCGCTGCCTCGGGGCGCCACTAAGAACCGGAAACACGTCGCCGAAAGATAACTATAATAAGAGTTGCTTGCACAATATAGTCTAGAGAACATTACAGTGGACAGGAAATATCATACGTGACTCAACATTTCGTCATGACTTTTTATATGATATTTGTGTGATATGAAAATCTTAAAAAATAAACTTTGATTATTAAGTTTGAAATGTTTGATTTAATTTTAATTTAATTAATTAAAAACAGATAGGGTTTGATCTGACAATGTTCTTCATCCTTTACATTTAGGAGAATCTCAGGAAAATCTTGCCGATACATTCTTGCATACGACGATTAATCCAGTACTCTTTTATTAGCGCCATCACATGCACTCGTTTCATCTCGCTCCGCTGCTTGCAAGTCGCTTTTTGCCACTTCGCCAGAAGCGCTGACGTGCTTGCGCAAAAGCCGGCTCTTGTTAAGACGATAGCAGCTGCTCTAAGGCTAAGGCCAAGGTTGTTTAAGGCAGTCTTCTTGAACAGATAGAGTCTATCTTTTTCCTTATCCGTTCCTTGCATCGACTACGGTCAGAGAACCATCATGATCTTTTGCTTTCTTTTGGCTCTCATGCCAGAAAAACGCTCTTTCTTAGTAAAAGAAAAATCGAAAAATTAAAATGAATCGAGAAAAAGTTATTTCCAGAGAGATTGTAATGAAATCAAAATATACGAGGAATATAAGAGAAGATTTGTTAATCGTGAAGAAAATTCCGAATGCCATAAATAAATTTTTCTTTAATTTTTTAATGAGTCATTTATTTTTAATAAGACTCAATAATGGCTAAATATTAATTACCAAATTCTTGTTGATAATAAAGTAAAAATGTAAGTCAAAATATAAAAATTCTTTTTATATGAAAAGAGTCGTACGTAACTTTATATTTTTAAATGCACTCTGTTCAATTGAAAACAAACTCTATTGCACAGATTTTACAGGAGATAACACTAGTTTCTCATGAACATAAAGCTATTGATAGTTTTTATTATTTTTACATTAAAATCAATTTTCTAATTAATATTCTATTTATTCAATATTCTATTTATTCAATATTTTGTAAAGTATGCGCGATGAGTTGTAACATATCTCATTAATAAATGACGTTTCGAGGCATATTTTTCTTGTAACTGATTCCGAATGAAATTTATCTGGCGCTTCAACTTATAAACCTGTTTATTCCACGCTAACCACTATATTGAACATAAATATGATATATCGACTTCATGTCGTAAGTTCATTTCAAATATAAATCTCTTAACATGTATGATATAAATGTATTACATATTACAAAATATGTGTGTATTTTTTTTTATTTTACTTTTATAATCAATGTTTACGATAATAAATATAAAAATTAAAAATGACGTCAAAGAGATAAAAAACAATTTTGATTTCTAGGACTTTTATGACATTTTAAATATTATAATACCGACAGTAATTTGTTTTCTAAATTTCGTTAATTTAATTAACTTAACTTTGCGAAAGTCAATTTTTAGTTTTAAAATAAATTTTGTTTCGGTATGATTTTGTGTTAATCGTTTGTATCTTGTTTTATCCAATTGAACTGTAGTTGTGTTAGTTTAATAGATGTTTATAACTCGTATAATACTTACATAACATTTGACTTTTACGATTAACTTGTATAACATTTGTCTTTTATAATTAGTTGTTTAATATTTGACTTGTACATATTATTGTACGGCTTCGTAAATCTTATTACGGGTAAGAAGAATGTATAACAGAAGAGAGAAACATTAAGTATAATTGAACTAATAAAAGTTAATTGATATTAATAGGATAGACTGAAGCAGGTGTTGACCCTTATGCCGCAGCGTTGAATCATCTAATCGCGACGCTACGCGGTTCTATTGTACAAAATCGCAGTAAATTGCCGTACGATGAGATTTATGTCGCTGAGAAAGTCAGCGGCGTATTTTTCGCGGTGAATCGGCATTTTCGCCGCCATATAAATCACCCTTGCGAACATCTCGCTTTAGAAAGCGGTGGTAATCACTTGACTTTTCGACAGCGGGTTAAAAGCTCCTTTTTTACGCGGACAAACTCGTATTTGCAACGTTAAAATCTCCGGCGTTAAGCATTTCGCGTGATTTTCTTTGCGCCATAAAAAAATTAATATTTTGTAACGCGACGATTTTATTATTAAAAATTGAAATCTATTCGAATTCATTATTAATTGAAAACGTATTTTATTTAACTTTTTTATCAGCGTAACTTTGTGATGATTCAAATAATTGCGACGTTAGCCAATTATTCTTTCGTTTCTTCTCGAATATAAGGTTAATTTAATTTACAGACAATTATTAATTGTTAATAATACTCACAAATTTTGGTTCTTTGCACATGATGGGTCATTCATGTCCCGAATTAATTTTCATAATTTTAATAAATATGCAAAAATTTTTAAGTGATTGAATTCTTACGTATGCTTTAATATCTTTAGAAATTTAAATACTTTATTATTTTTTCAAATATTAAGATATTTAAAAAAATTGTATATATAAATATTATAATTAATTACTTGATGCTCCTAGTTATTCGAAGAAAAGAAATATGTAGAACACAAATGACCCAATCATGTATTAAGAATTAATACAGTTAGCTCTGATATGGCACACTACACCGTGACGAAAGTCATCGACGCGGAAGCGATCGGATGGGAAAATGCGCAGTCGACGGCGAGTTTAATTCAACGATTTGCAACGTGTCTTCCCCGCGTGCGCTTTATATACTTTGTTGTAAAGACGTCAGCGAGCTGACAGCGTGCCAGACACTTGAAAGGGACGAGCCAGTCACGCTCGCAGATCAGATCCTTTGTCGGTTGTGCAATTAAGATAAGAACTCGCAGGAGAAGAGAACGTTTCCTGTCACGGGGCGGCGATGTCGCCTCGTACCGAGAGAGCGGCGGGCTCTTCGAAAAAAGTCAACGCTTCCACGAAAGGGGTTGATTGGCCGAAGCGCTGTTCAATTTGCATAGCTATCATTCTAAATTGCAGTCTGGGAGGTCCGAACGCGGTTACTGCTAACGTAAAACCCCGAGTAAAATGATTCAGCGCAATCACATAGGAATCATCCGAGCATTCGCGATGAGTTCCGGAATCGGCCAAGTCGTGGCTATCTATTTACGAAGAAATTTTTCCACGAGGCACATAATTTTTCAAATTAATCACTATTATAAAATAATTAATATAGAATACTGTAATAAATGAATTGGTTATTTAACTTTTAGATGAAGTAGCCAGCACTTCTCTTTTTTTCTGGAAAATCTTATTCTGGAAAAGAAAAATAAAAGTATTGATGTACGGAAAGTCTTAAAGTTTATTATTTTTACGTTTTTTTATTTATATAAAATTATAATTAATATAAATTTAACCATAATGTAATATACTAATAAAAAATATAATTATAAAATTAAAAATTTTTGGGATGTTCTGAACACTTTACCTATCAACTTGTATATCTTTAAACCGTCTACCTACTGAAGATTAAATTTAATGTATGAAAAATATATTTAAATTTTTTTATTTTCCGAATTCTAAAGAAATTACGTTAACGACACGTTTTAGCGTGAATGAAATTATCTTAAGTTAATTTTAATAGATGTCGACAGTGAACAGCGTTAAGTCAAGAAATACTTAATTCAGATAGATTGTCATAAATCATGTTAATCCCATTCTGTGCGCGTGTGATGCATCTCGTTTAGATTTCGTTATCCGAGACGTTGCGGTAATTATCAATAATCCATTAGCATGTCGCATCAGAGGAGATTGAATTAAAAGGCTCGTTGGTCCGAGTGACGGGATGATTAATAATCTATATGAACGAATATTGTGTGGGTGGCACTGTCACGATTCGATCCATTGAAGGAGAATGCGATCGTCCGAGTAGAACGTAATGTAAGTCGGCCACTGTCGTGGGCAGTATGTCCATTCATTGCTACGTATGTTTACGAACATGAGATCGAAGTTTGCTTAATCTAAGGATCTGATAGAATGAATTTAGCGTATTGCTTGTTCATATTTAGTTAGCTATCTTTATGATCAACAAATCACGATTGAGGAATAATTGAGGATACATGAAATTATAAATGTGCGTCGTTATTGTTTTTTGGAGACCATCATAAGATATAATCAGATATTAATATTTTTCTCTCATAAAATCTTCTGCAGCTACATATTCTACTTGAAAAACTTGTAATTTCATGACTTGCAACTTATCAAGATAACACTGTCTTTACTTTTGTGTCTTTTGTGTTTAGGCTTGCATTTATTTTTATTACTAAGTAAACTAGGATGATATACGTAAAAATAATCTTAGTTTTTTATAAGATTGTTTTTAGAACTCTGGATATATTTATTTCATACTTTATAGCCATGTACGCCATTACGTGTTTCGTTATCTTGCAATACATTGAAAAAAAATCACGATTTATAAGCTGTAGAGAAACTACTCCAATAACGTATCAAAAATATGGCTGTTTCTAAGTGGCGTGTAGTGTTTAAATTTTGGTGGAGACTGGCACGTCACAGATTATCGCCTTCCTATAATTCTCGTCTAGAAAAGGCTCCCGCGCTCTCAGTCGGCTTATCGGTCTTAGAACCACTTGTTATACTACGAAAGCGAAACTCATAAGTTCTCCTAAGACCATTTGTTGTAAACATCGGGCGTACGTGTACACATAAACACATTTCATGATTGCCGCACAATACACGCGTACTTGAATGTCTCAGGGACGCAATTACCGCAAATTACGTTTTTATCTTGCCTCTATTCCCGTATCGCATTCTCCGTCTGCTCCGTATTTCTTTGTATTTATTTTTACTTAACGGAACACGTCAGTACCGTTATTGCTTTTTTAATTCTTCAAAAACAAAAATATGACTCTGCGCGAAACGAACAGTTTTTGTTATTCTCTAAAACTTTTAAAGTGAGTCTTACTCTGAAGAATGAAATTTTAGTCTAAAAGATTAGAAATTGAGCCTCTTTTTCAAGACTAGCTCAATTTTCACTTTTTAGAGTCAAGTTCTATTCCAAAGAATTTAAAAAGTAAAGTATTTAAAAATTTAGCTAAGTACGAAATTTATTTAATTTTTGCGTACTTAAAATCGGAAGACAATTTAAAAAAAAATGATTATATAAGATACTCAAACTGAAACTTATTAGAAACGTTACGAAATGTTAAAACTTTTTGCAGCATTGGTCGTTATACTTGAGCTTCTTACGTAATTATTTCAGCAGTCAAATAAAATTATTTTCACAGATTTGTATCTACTTCAATTTTTATTAGCTACTTCAGCAAAATCTTTTTTCTTTTCGGTGTGCATACTTCAATGTTGATTCGCAAGCTCGAGAAAGTGCATATGATTGAAGAAAAGAGATATTAATAAGATAGCAAGTACATCATTTGAAATGGTAGAATAATTTATGATTTGATTTATGATTTGATTTTCTTCTTGCGATGTATTTATTTTACATTTATCATTTAATGCGGTCACGTCTCAATCTTATTTTACAAACAATCAATCTTATTTTACAAACCGTGTCGCTTCGGTTAATTTCCATTAGCAATAGTGTGAAAATGCTTCTACAAATAATAGCATACCATTTCAAACATCATTGTTATTAATCGAGAGATATATTGTGCCTATTTGTGAGCGCGCCATTGTCAAGTACATAATGAGAAAAGGATAGGTCGGAAAACGATTATCGTAGGGCGGCTCACAATCATCATTGTTATCATCAGCATTGTGGCGATACTTTACGTGAGGCGGTCACACTGTTTCGAGTTCATTATCGGACTTGGTGGCCACGTGGTCGCACGCCGTTCGCCGCTCAGGCATTTAAATTGCACGCGCCACATAAGCGACTTGCGCTGCTGGTCGTTCGCGAGACGCTGCATTTACCGTATCCGCAATTGCAGTCCGCTTTGACGTTTACCGCACCAGGTGTACCGGACGTGTGTAAACAAAGAATTGTTACCGTATGTACGCGCGCCTATTACAGTAGTCGCTACTTGCATCCTCTTATTGTACTATTTGCATTCTTTCTTGTATTCATAATCATTCGTGAATGGGAGGGGAAGTTCGTAAAGAGTACTTGTACACGATATGAATTCTATCACGCGATCGCATATCCTTCGGATTCAACTTGGAATGTATGAATTTACACTTTTGAATAGATCATATAATTTAATATAAAATACATGATGTACATCATGAATTTCCTGTGTACATATTTTGATGTGATGAAAAATATAAATATAAACGAATATAGATACATTTTTCTAGATATTTTTATTGTGTAGAACACAGCTGAAAAAGTTTTTTACAAGAAATTATCAAACTTCGACATGAACACTTGGTACTTTAGTGACATGAAGGATATCGAGCAGGTAATTTTATCGCCAATTGCGCTGAAATATATCATTAGTACATCGTGTCATTGGCGGTTGTAATTTGATTGCATAAAATACGGTACTTTAGTAGAGTAAACGATGTCCTTGATACTTGATATACTTCCAGAAGAAAAAATTCACAAAGCATACCACAGGAACAGTGGACAGGGAATGGAGCTCTACTCAATTAACGACCTAGAAAAGTCACTAAAAGTCCTCACGTGGAAGTTTAGCAATTTTTTATAAGGAACTTTTTTTTTAGTTGTTCTTTATAATAAAAATAAGAAGAAATATATGTATTCGGCATTATTTCTTATTTTTGTTTTCAAAATATTAGACATTTATTGTGTAGATACGATAAACTTTCCTGTAATAATTTATATAGAAAAAAAACAAATATTTATATTTTTGTGCATATAAATATTTGTATCTTCATATAAATTTGTATTTTTAAATATACAGAAATTAAAGTCACGGGAAATTTTCAGAAAACTGAAAATTTTTTAATTATGTGAATTTTTAAAACTGATCAATACAAAATAAAGATACGATGCAACAATCGTAATAGGGTACATGTGTTGAGATGGATCAGTTTGTGTTTTAATTGCGGTCAGTTCAGCGCGAGCAAACACCGTTTCTGTTAATCCCTTTCTTATTCCCCTCATCGTCATATCATCATCGAATTCTTGACTGACGCATTCGAATACCGTGATCATTAATATTATGCCTCGTTAATCCTGTAGAGAGCGAGTCTGATTAATCGATTGAGCCGCATGGTGATCTGCAGGCATCAATTATGGCTGTACCGACAGGTTTTCGTTTTCGGCCTGATATTAGCCGCGGGATGCCACTTACATACGAATAGTTGGATCGATAATCGATTTCTCGCAGCGTGCAAACGCACCTGTAATTCCGAGCATCCGTGTAAATCAGATGAAAACGCGTATGTCTCGAGAATCATACGCGATTTACGCGCGATGATTCTTCGCGGCCATATTAATAACAGCGATGACTCGAATATCGCGGAGACTGTCTGGTAAAAGTCTGGTTTAACAAATGAATTTTGCAATTGATACCTTTGAGATTTCAAAAAGAAATAAAATTTAATAGAGAAACAATATTCTTCTGTCATACTTATAATCTTTACAAAGTTTAAGTTTAAGATCGATTATCAATTAAATTTTTGTTAACAGTTTAATTAGAAACATAATATATTTCGAATATTAAGTTAAAAATTTACGAATGTAAAAAATGAAAAAATAATTAATTTTACATAGAGCAATTTCTGATATTTTTGAAATTTTTCAGATTAGAGAATACGAACTTTTCAAGCTGCGGTAAAAATTTAAATTTATTACTAAGTGGTAGCACAAAAGTAGTCAGATGTATGAAATAGCTTATAAATTCACAGACTTATAATCCTGAGAAATGCTGCTGCCGGAAATTCTTACTACGTACAAACATACTTCAACTCAATGATAATATACTTATAACTCTATAGCCTGTACTTCATATAAAGAAAATTGACTTTGACAGTCTGAAGTACCGGTCGCGGACACTTCTTTTCACTACTTCAATAGGATGATAAAAATACACCGGCCGTCTGGCAAATGTGCATTATGCTTTTTCTTTGTTGATAGTTTCGCGATTGCCAAGCAAGATCCGAGAATGAAATAGGAGAATTTCGAAACTCGTCATGACAATGACGGACTCGTCGGACAATGACGCACGTGCTGTACCCAAATCTCTTGGAATTTCTCTGCTCACAAGAGGTCCTTTAAGGATCTATTGTAGCCATGATTTTCGGGATCGTAACATACTTTACGGGATTGTAGCACTAGGATTTCTCATTCTTAAAAAATCCTTTTCTCGACATGCCTTAATACATATGTTGACATTAGACCTATTTGAAGAAAGAACAGTTAAAGTAACATTCCTGAAATCTCTACGTTGACGACTGTTTTCTTACTTTTCACCGATTAGTCAACAGACGCTCGTCGGAGTGCGTTTTACACACCCGATATGTTAATGGAGATGTAAAGCGACACGTTCATTGCAGAGATACACGACACGCATGATAATTTATTGTAATTATTGTTGGGTATCTAGATTCTCCGTCAAGTGCTAACTCATTGCACGTGTCGCTAACGGGATCGTCGCGATTTCCATTCATGTTTCACGTAGTGTACATGAAGTACACTTGACGTGTCACGCTGATCCTCAAAAGCAAGTGGGCTTTACGACGATGAATGACGCAACAATAAAATGTAGGCCCGTCGTGATTCTGTTCTCATATCAATATTTCAGTTCCTATACCGGTATCTATTCTTGATTCATAATCCGCCGGCGAGATGTATGTATCTGCTACCTCGTAGCTACTATTTCACTCTTGTTATTGTCAATGATAGCACGATTTACTATCCGTATTTTATTGGCTACGAAAATATATTATTATCGTTGATATGCACATTTTCTTAATATTAATATGCAACAAAAATTAGAAGAAATTAATTTAGATATATTTGAAAGTAGAAAATAAATATATTTATGCAATTAATTAAACAAAATTAATTTATTCAAAAGATAATATTCCATCACTATTAGATATCAATAGTAACCTGAATTAAATAATATTTTGTTATTTTAAACTTTTATAAGTCTTATATAGGTCAAATTGTAAATCAATTAATTCTTGCAGTTAGTTTAAAAAAAAAACGAAATCTATATTAATGTATGCACTTGGTAAATAATGAACTAATAATGTACTAAATTTAAGTAAAATTCAATATATGCTTTTGATAAATTATTTAACTCTATTGTTTTAACTATAAATTAAATTAACTAAATATTGAGTCTCAGCAGTGACGATTTACACAAAAATGAAAAGAAACATCTCAAATTGGACATAATTTGACATTATGAATTAAAATTTTTATGATTATTAATAAATGTTAATTGATCATCAAATTAGGAAAATGGCTAGTAATTTTATCTTTTTAGTCTCTGTGTCATTACAATAATTAATGAGATTAATTTATTTTCACGTTTGGCTCGGAATCATATGGAATAAATCTATGATTAATTACTATAATTATCAAAAAAATTTTTGAAAGCTGTCTCAGGAGCTCATGTTACTTTGTATCTTACGTCACCGAGCGAGAAACTTGAATCGAGCTAGTGGCTTTATGGGCATATATATATTTTTCTTTTGTGCTTACGAGAGGATACGATCCTCGAAACACAGGTGAAACAAGCCGTAGCTGGCTGAACTATTAGTCATAAAGGCCACCAAGCGCGTTCCTGCCATGATCCAGTTGCATGTGGACCAAACCATATCAAGAGTATTTTGTAAATACGTTATCATGAACACGAGAGGAAATGGAACTTTTAAGTGTGCGGCCTCTTGAATCGTCCGAGAGGATATGATGCACTTAGTAGTGAAATAAAAAAAAATTCTTCCCAAGGTTTAAGCGAGTCTCATTCTCGATTCTTGAGAGGAAGAAGTCGCTCTTTGTAGAACAATGAGCTTGTAACGCGTGTAACGAACCGGAACGAACAAATGGCCGTACGTTGTTTTTCGGTGTAAATCTGCGGTCTACTTATGTGATTAGAGTTTTCGATGAGTCAGATATACCGTTCGAAAAAGATTAAGTTTTATCGTGGGAAGCACAATGAATAACTGAAAGTATACATTATTAATTCTGTCAGAGTTCAGCGAGATAATATTGACTGCGTCGTAAAAATAAGTTTCAATTTTAATTCAATTTTATCTTTTTTCATTTAGTTTTCATTTATAGTTAATAAGCCTTCTGGCAAACTTTTCTTGCCGTCTTGAGATAATCGATTCGATCATTTGACAAATCGTAAAAGTGTTGAGATAGGATTACGACGACATAATCTTAATAATAACGGCAACTTCCTTGGTGATAATTGCTAGAAGTCTTTTACCGCGATTACATCGAGCATGTTACCAACACTGCGTCGTTCTCCGTACTCGGTTTATATCTTGGCGTTGCTTGCATGAGAATCACACGAATCACGATCTTCTCTCTCTCTCTCTCTCTCTCTCTCTCTCTCGCACATCGTTTTACTACACACGCACGTGGACACGTGCGTCGCGCCACGCCGCGCGCCGGCCGGCCGGCCGGCCGGCGGAAAGACGGAACAGGGGTTATTTCTGTCGTCATCAGTCACTCGTAGCAGGTTTAAGTCGCTCCACGTCAGTATGAGAGAAGCAGAGGAAAAGAGGAGCACGAAGCAGGAGAAGAGACTCCGATTCCGTGCGCAAACATGACACAATGCCCGCAGTCTCTGCTCCTTTTCTGGAATCGCCGTTGCACGCGATCCTCCCCCTTGCCATGTTGCGACTATTATAAGAAGAGAGTATGTACATACGAGAAAGTGGAGTATATTGTTAGATAGAATGGAAAGCGTGCGATGTACTAAATGCAGAGTTCGTCTAAGCACGGAAGTCGCTAACAAGAAACATCTTTTAAATTTGAACATTATTTTCTTAGTAAAGGTGTTTAAATGGATGACTAATTATAGAATTATTCGGTTTATTTGATTTTGAATAAATAAAGAAAACGTTACTAAATAAAGAAAGAAGTTAATTAACAGTCTTAATTAATATTTGAACAAATAATATACACTGGATTAATACTTATAATAATAACTTTTCTAAATATAATATTTATATAATATTTTTCAATGTTTTATATTATTACTCTGTAATATATAAAAGTAATTTTTTAAATATACTATTAGTGTTTATTATGTCATATACAAGGTGTCCCGCAATTTTTGACCAAGCGCTTTTGTGTAAATAGAGCGGACTAAATTGAGTCGAAAAGTCCTCTACCTTTTTACAATTTTCGCAATAGTTAACAAGATATTAATTATTAAAAACCGCTGAATACTGATTTTTAATTTTTTACTCAAATGCTATCAACTTTATAGAAAAAACAGCATGAGACAAAAATGCTCGTTTTCTTCTTATAAAATTTTGAGAATTTTTTCAGAATTTTTTATCAACTTTTTAGTACTGCATTTTCTTATTTTTACCAACATGAGAATACACAGTATTAAAAAATTCTGAAAAAATTCTAAAAAAATTTCTTAGAGCTCTATCAGAAAAAAATAAATAATTTTTGTCTCTTGCCGTTTTTCTGTAAAGGTGATAGTATTTGAATAAAAAATTATTGAAGACCAATATTCGGTAATTTTTAGTAATTAATATCTCGTTAACCATTGCGAAAATTACAAAATGATAAATTTTACGACTCAGTTTAGTCCGCTCTATCTACACAAAAACGCCTGACAAAAAATTTCGGGATCTGTATATTGCTACTATTTACTTATTCAATAAATTAAAAATAAAAGGCTACAGCTTATTTTTGTTTCACATATTCGCGATTATCTCTGTAAGCTCTAAATAATTTTTTGTTTTCGTTATTGTGATTTGCTTGAGCTGCGTAATTCGATCGTAGGACGCGCATGTCTTGAAACATTAGCGGACAGGTCAATTCATGAACGGATACATCGCTCACGACAAATAGCTGCGTAGTAAATATTCTCGAACCAAGCCTTCGCCAATTTCCTGATCACTCACGTCTTCTGTCCCATGTCAACGTGAACCACGCCCGTGTTCAATGTTTCATGCATTTGCTATGCGTCGGAAATCCATCGAGCGTTTTGAACGCGCCTCTTTGGAATTCGCGAAGCGATCGTTATGGTAATAGCTGCAAGGTGCATCGGGGGTGCAATCGGCGAGGTAGGAAGAGTCTGTAATGATTCACGATAATCGATGGACGTTTCAAGGACGGGAATGATGGTATGTTTCCTTGAACTCGATCATTTGGATTTAAATCGTTCTTCGAATTTCCATGAGAACGAAGATAGAATGTGAGATTGCTTGCAATGAGTACATAAGAAAGCTATTTTTACTAAAAAATTTTTACTATAAAATTGTCATGTTTGTGAATTATATATATATATATATAATATAAGCGATGATATTTTTTATTGATGTGATCTAATAAATGTAACTATTAAACACCAATAGTAATATATCAATGTTATTATTTATTACTTACTCAATAATGTAATTATTACATACAACATGTGTTATATTATATTAATATTGTTTAGTGAAAAGTATGTTCATATAATGTTACTATTAATTGATATTTTGGGTAATGTAAGAATCTGTCTTTCGAAGAATTTTTTTCGCAATATTCATATTAGAAAATATTGATTTATTTATTAGATAGGAATGTTTGGACATTATTAGACACCCTTTAATAAAAGATGTCATTGTTGTCGTTTCCCCATTCAAACAATACTCTAGTCGCGAGAGGAATAGGAGCGGTTCGGCAGACTGCAGCCCGACACACGCACAATGCGCGTCCGCTCGTTCTCTGATGAACGCCCAGTTGCTTTCTTTCTATGCGCGCATAATGCACGCAGTTTGGTGCAAGCAGCACGTCCGCGTCCGGGAGATTTCTGCCACGTTGTTCTTGAAATAGGGAGCTACGTGAGCGCGCATGGGGGCTTAGTGGGACTTGTACAGATTCGTCACCGGACCCAGAACAGCGAGCGAAGGCTTCGCCTTTTACGTGGCAAGCATTTGTTTTGTTAGGGATTTTCTGGTGAGATAAATGAGACGGCTCTGCGTGGGAGATATGCTTTAGAGTACTATTCGCGTACATCGCTTTTGTGTACTTGAGAGTGTATGATTAATTTCGAGAATAATCTCAAACTCATTGCGAAGTTATAGAAACATTACTGTGAAATTATAATAATTATAATTATACTATAATTCCAAAGTAATCTTTTTATTTTAATTTTGCATTCTTTTATCATTTTAATCAAAAACTTAATGCGTGTGAAGCTAGCGTCTCATTTGGTGGAAACTCATTAAATATTGAGAGTTCTGAGTTTATTTTTAACTACTCTCTAAATCTGAATCAGTGCTGGATAATTACTGATATCAGTGCTAAATATATCACTGAATATCAGTGAATGAAACGTGAGATCCCTAACCTAACTGATCTTTATTATGTAATCTATCTAACCTTTTTTAGTGCATAAATTAAATGAATATAGTATTGAAAAATTGAAATTAACATGCAAATATCAATATTTTAGTCATATAATGTTCAAATATTTTTCCTTTTTTAGTTAAATTTCACTGATTATCAGTGCCAACTATGCTACTGAGTAATTAGTGACTATCCACTGATTCTCTCAGATTTAGAGAGTATATATTAATTTTTTAAACAATTTTTATTGCCTGAGAAAGACGAATTTCAGAGTATATATGTGAGACACGCTGATTTTCGACAATTCTGTAAGATCTATAAAACTTACATCTATTATATTTCTGCCTCAATATAAACAAGAAGAACTTCGCGAATATAATATTCTGACTTTAGAAGCTAAATCTCAACTGTTCTTTTTGCACTCACTATATGTTAAAGACGTATTTATCTTCTTACTGATGCATATATCACAACATATATTCGAAAAACATATATTCGAAAAAACGAATCAATGAAGAAAATAGCAAAATGCTCGTTAAAGACGTGAAATATTACAGCGCGATTAGTGTAATCTGATTAGCACGTTCCGCATAGCGCTTGGTACGTCGTTAACGATCTTTCTCTTGCTGTGTGAGCTTTAACAGGACTATTATTAAATATTGTTTAAATGAGCAATACCGAAGGATCATTATTTCCTGCCATGACCGCTCACGTGGCTGCGTGTAATCCGCACGAAGTGAACATTAATCAAGTGTGATGGATCATGAGTTGTACACCCACAACATATAATACTGACTAATAACAGTAATTTTTAGCAGAATACAGCACATCATTCTTAACTTATATCTTAAATCAAAATCAAGATTGTAAACATAATACAAAAGAATCTTTGATATTTTATCTAACTCTAATCGGTATTCGCAGAATCTAATGGAATCTCGTACATTTTCTTCAATTACATTATAAAAAATTAGTTATAACAATTTCACAGTCTTACACAATCTTATCGAATTTGGATCTTTAAAATGAAAAAAAAATCGTTGAGTTAACTATAAACAGAGATACAATTTGAACTGGACTCGTGAATACTAGTTAAGGAAGTTTCGTAGCGCATACTGATTGGTTAACATTTTAAGAAAATCATAAAATCAAATCATGAGATGAATCAAAGTTCGACATGTTTTACGTTTTAAATAAGGTAGGATTAGAAACAATTTATGTACAACATCAATTCAGAAGTGAACAAAAATGTATGACAAGTTATTAAAGTTCTGTCAGCCACTAATCAATTCTCGAGTTATGTCGGAAAAAGAAAACTCGACCGATTACTTCTTCCGTTGCAATTTTCACGATGCGATGATCAATTCATTATCACCGGTACGGCGCACTGTCTTTTATCTTTTGCACACTGTTCTCGCTCTTTCTGCCGCGGATAAGCTCGTCACGTTTCTTCATGTGTCGCACGATGTATACGAGTAACCCGTTCAGGTGTTACTCGGAGAATCGGCGCGACGACGAACCTGTTCACTGCATCTTTGCGTTGCATCTCCACGGTGTTCCGCAACTGGTTTCACTTTATGCTCTGTCAAAACCTGTCGATGAATGCGTTGCCTAGCAGAAAATGATGGGATCGGTACACGTCGCTTCGATTACACGTTTCTTTCTTCGTCTATTCTTTTTTTCTTTTTTTCCTTCACGCAGCTCTCCCGACTGGAGATATTGCGTCGACATCGCGACATGTACATGAAAAAGTAGTGATTTTTTTATGTGTTATAATTACAACTGATATTTGTTAGTTATAATTACACACGCATATTACAGTAAGTTGTAATTGACATCTCTGATCGATTGGAGCTTATACATTTATCTGCCGCATGCAGTGGATATATCAGAAACGTTTCTTGTAAAACTAACTAAAAATTTATTACACATATATAAAATTATAATCTGTTTGCAGCAAATATTTTTAATGAAGATAATACGTTGTCTTGTATAATATTTTATTACGTTGACATTTAAAAAATTTTGAGAATTAGTATTACAATTTTTTTTACAAAAAAAGACGAAGTTAACGCATTTATCATTTTTATTATAAATTATATATTTGTTCATTTTTATAAATAAGAAATAATGATTAATAAATTTTTATTAGAGTTACAACTTTAAATCCATCTAATAAAAATCTGAGAGAAAATTTTCTCGGAAGATTAATGTAAAATTAGCTTTTCCTTCATGAATTTTCTGCATCAAACGAATTTATGAGA
>Ga0157364_1001481_pt1 | contig 20047 bp, 20 predicted proteins | sample AttsexASBM2_FD_111476 | JGI IMG/M metagenome (GOLD analysis project Ga0157364, IMG submission 111476) | Fungus gardens microbial communities from leaf cutter ant in Ribeirão Preto, State of São Paulo, Brazil - Atta sexdens ASBM2 | ecosystem: Host-associated > Fungi > Mycelium > Unclassified ...
AAAACACGTTAAATTCGGAAGAATGATAAAAAGAGATTTATTCAAAGTATGTTCCATTGCTAGTTACACATTTTTCCCATCTTTCGGGCAATTTGTGGATACCACGCCAGTAAAAATCTTCCCCTTTTGCCGCGAACTATTCATCGAGTCATTTTTTTCACATCTTCGTACGAACCAAAGCGCTGCTCAGCAAGTGCGTGACCCATCGATGCAAACGAGTGGTAATCGGAAGGAGCCAAATCTGGTGAGTAAGCTGGGGCAGAACTTCCCAGCTGAGTGCTTCTAACATCCCGATTGGTTTTTCCGAATGTGATGGAGCATTGTCATGAAGAAAAATGACCTTGTGTTGTCTCTTTTGGTATTCTGGTCGTTTTTTAAGCAGTGAACGGTTCAAATCGATCAATTGTTGTTGATAGCGTTTGGTATTAACCGTTTCGCCAGGCTTCAATAGCTCATAATAGACCACACCCTTCTGGTCCCACCAAACACAGAGCATCGTCTTCCTATCAAAGCGACTCAATTTTGCGGTCGATGTGGATGGTGCGCCTGGATCTACCTTGATTTTTTGCACTTGGGATTCTCAAAAAAATCCACTTTTCATCCCCAGTAACGATACTATGCAAGAATGATTTTCTTCTGTATTGTTCGAGCAAAATTTCACATGTGTTTTTGCGCCTCTCCATCTATCTCTCGTTCATGTGGCATCCATCTGCCGACTTTCTGAATCTTTCCCATCTCTCGTAGGCGATTGGAAACAGCTTGTTGACTAACGCTCAATTGCTCTGCGAGTTGTTTCTGTGTTTGTGAATCAACTTCATCCAGCAATGCTTGCAATTCCACGTCTTCGTACTTTTTGGGCGGTTTTCCGTGTTCCTTGTCTGCAACATCGAAATCTCTAATTTTGAAACGCTGAAACCATCATTCACACGTTTTTTGGGATGGAGCATGTTCACCATAAGTTTCTCCAAGTAATCGGTATGATTCCGCAGAAGTTTTCTTCAAATGAAAACAAAAAATTAATGCTGTCCGCGAATGCTCCTTATTTGGTATAAATTTCGTCATATTAAACACAACAACACAATACTATGCAAACATTTTTCAATCAAATTACTTTGCGCATTTGACACTTGTTGATGGTACAATAAAATGGCGTATAATGTTAAATCTTTGTACTTCACACTGCATTGGTGCGCCATCTGTTTCTCAAATCGTCATTTCATACTTGTACACCTGATATATACAATTTCATGATGAATTAACAGTTTTTTATAAGCAGATAAAAATTGTGCAGATGTTAGATTAGTTTTGGATCATCCTCCACGAATTTTAATAGAGTCAAACATAATTCTAAATATTCCTGGCTCAATTTATACGTCAATAAATATGTAAGCTGTTAATGATCAAATTTAACATAATTATCAAAAATTTTAATTGCTTGAGCTAAATAAAATCATAAATAGCCCAGCTTAATAGTTACGTTTAAATAATGGTATTCCATCTTTATTCTTCAACATCGAAATATAAATTAAAAGTTCTATTCGTTGCCGCTATATATGTTCATTCTCTCACGTTAAAGGAGCTTTATGTCTTGACTAAGGATTACGCGAATTCAGAAAATCGAATAAAATATCTATAGATCGAATGAATTGAATCGTTGCCAGAAAATTACCAGATTTTCAAGGTTGTGAAGCAACCTGTGATTTAATCGTAATTTATTTGCTCCACGTAATCCTTCAGTTTCCTACAAGTATGCTAAGGCAGTAAGGTATTTCCACTGAATTTGATTACCATCAGCATCAAGAAGTATTTTTAAGTTTTCAAATATATTCTGAATTAATTTCAACATCAGGCATCACATGATATAAATATATCATTAAGTTATAGAATGAGGAAAATATAGCTGTATACAATTATGCAAAATGTCAAATTTAGCACCTAGTTTTCATACCAAAGACAAGTGTTCCGTGGTATCATCAAAAGTCAGAGATACTACTTTAACTCCAATTTCATGCAGTTTAATTAAACTAATTCTAACTAAATGTGATGATGTGTCAGAATCAATTAAATCAAGTAAAAAGTAAGCAATGGGCAATTTCCAATTATCATCAAGAGCTACAATCATAAAAATTAAAGATTTTTGATTCGTAATTCATTTCGTAATTCATTATTTAATATATTAAATTCAGCTCCAAAATTTACATGTCCACTGCACCTCTATCCGTCCCATCTCTACCTCTCTGAATTCCTTTCTTTATTCCCATTCCATCAATAATAAATGAGACAATAATTTCTCTGTGCTGGCCTTTTCAATTTTAGATTCCAATGCTTTAAAACTTTCTGAAGTTAATCCTGGTTCTCCATTGATGAAATGGAACCATGACCTCAATACACTTGGTGCAGGCTATGTTCATCTTTTCAGGCACATAGTTATAAGCACGAGATGAATAAAAATGTAAAGTAAATGCAAAAATTCACAAAGATGATGAATATTTACGTTTGCTCACCATCCTTAACTTACCATTTTGTATAGTAAGCTGCATTAATTCTTTTACACCCTGATCTGATTGATTCGAGAAACAATTGTCTGAAACTTTGTTGTCTTAATTTCGTTATGTTTTACGTTTTCGAAACCGTTGAAACTGTCATTTTTGAAGTGTAATTGTATGTCGGCATTTTTTTTATATTCCTCGACTTTTTTGAGTTTTTTATGCAAAACAGTATCACAGTAATTACAATTTATATTTCCAGTATGAGATATCAATAGTTTATTTACATTTCGATCTGTAAAGAAATAAAATTTTTAAGGATTTTTTACCAATTATTATTTTATCCGTTATTACGTACCATTAGTTTTATCACTGATGATAAATGATTTCTCAGAAATGTGTGTGTTGTCATTAATATTAGTACTCTCATCTAAGAAGAGGAATAAATGATTAAACTTCTATATGTAAAAAGATCAATAAAAAAATATAACTATCTGCTGATGTGTCAGGATCTGATTTCTTAATTCATTGTGACAAATTTGTGAAAGATTTTCTATTGATGTCAATACAGCTGAAAAGAATATAACTTTCTGTACAGTATATAATATATAATATATTAAAGTATATAATATAATATATTAAAGATATTCACATATAAACAACAATAAAATAATATTACTAGATTTAATATTATTGAAATATTTAAGCTTAAATATTAAATATTATATGTAATAAAAAAAATATATATATTTATGATACTTGCATTACTAGAAAGCTGCCTCGTATATCTGTATTCTGAAAAATAGGTGATATATCTCTAAAAAAATCATTAAAATGAAAAAGTTAAGTCATGTTCAAAAACGGATCTTCAAAAATGTAAATCTTTAAAAATTTTAAATGATTATCTAACAATATATATTATCACGAAAAGTAACTAATGTATTATTAAAGGTGCCAGTTCAAAAAGAACATACATAAATTAAAAAATTAAGTGATTATCTAATAATATATTACCATGACAAGTAACTGATATATTAATAAAAAATGCCAGTTCAAAGTAAACATACATATAATACCTAATAAAACTTGTAATTAGTAGTCAGTTCGATTTCTTGAATTAAATATAGAGCACTTGTTAACATTATCGGATAAAGATTCTAATTGTTTTAAACGCATCGACGGACTTTACAAAGCTTTGCAATTCGAGGAAGGTAGTTTTTTGCATTACAATTGCCCCTAGGTTCTTCGTTTCTTCGCCGGAAGCTGAATCGTGAGGGCCCTCTTCTTTTCTAAGATTTCTGTTGGAATTTTCCTCTTCTTTTTTGTACGCCTGCAATATTGATTTTGCCCTGTAAGATATAGTAAAGTTGATGGTAATATTTTTTATAACGACAAAATTAGGTTTCATTCTGTTATCACTGCTTAAATACTCGTTCATGAATCCATGTGATCTTGAAATTGCTGCCAGCAGTCGAAATAAATTCCGTCTGCGTTGTGTCCGCCCAATTTTACAAGAGGTTTGAAGATTCCTTCGTTCGTTGCAATCCTACGTAAATCTTCGTATGAGAATTGTTAAGATCATACATTATTGCTAGCAACATATGAAATGGAACATTTTTTCTCTCATTGTTACATAACTTGAAAGAATCAGTGATGGAGTACATTCCCATGTCCAAATTATTAGTATTTTTTGGAACTGGCCATTGTTCACTACAGTAATATCTAAATTCTAGCAAACCAAGATAGCAATCAAAAATACAAGAAGCACTTGTTTGCTCGCTGAAACTGCGGACAACGAGACTCGAATGAAACAGATTTTCGATAGTCTGATCGCCTCTCTCTCTGACGCTACGTAATAAATTATAATAAAATATAAAATTATTCTGCGCGCGCAGATGAAAAAATGAAAAAACATAAAGTTTCTCTAAATTTTTCTTAAAAATTTAAAATATTCTATACAGAAATCAAGAGGGGGAGAGGAGAGAGATAAAACGAGAACGAACGGGAATGAACAGGAAAGAAATGGAATGTTTGATTCCTCTTTTGCTTTTTTATAAAATGACAATGAAAAGAATTTGATCAGGCAAAAAGAGAAAATTTTTTCGTAAATAATAAACCATAAGAAAAAAAGAATTGGTTTAGCTCGTGGATAGTTTCTAATAAATAAGAATTATCACATCAATAACCATCGAATTTTTTTTAAAAAAAAAAACAAGAAGAAATTTATGAATCTTCGATTTATGAAGAAATTTATGAATCTTCGATTTAAAATAAATTTACAATTAGGTTTATTGCTTTTTAGAAAATTTATTAATGTTTAAAGAGGCAGAGTACGATAAAAAAAATGTTAAATTGAGTTGCGAAATGATAATGCAGGAAAATTTATTTGTTTTCCATTTTTCTGAAACTTTTGAGTACTCCCAAGGGAAAAAATAACGTGTTATATACGGAAATTTATAAAATATTAAATATTAGTTATATTGATAAACGTGAGAAAAGTTTTAAAGGAAGGGAGTTATGTTCAATGTTTGCCATAATTTTTTCCTCATTACGAGACAACTCCTGAAGAAGGGAAAACTAAAAAAAACTAAGTAATATTGTTGGTCAAACGAGATATAGGAATTTCCTTTAAAATTGTATATTTTTTCTTTTGTTGAAAAATTTATTATTTATCAGTCGTAGACTAATATTGTGTGACAATCCTTTCCAAGAAAGAAGACAGAAAAAAAGCAGAAGGAAAAATTTAAAACGTGAGATTCACCGTAACAATAAAAATTTTGTAGTGTGACAAAAACTTTTGCAGATAATATTGAAAATGAGAGCTAAAGGTTTTTATTAGGGTAAAAAAAGAAAGGATGCTTTTCGAGATAATTTTTTATGGTGGTGAAACGGAGAAAGAAACTAGATCAGATACGACTGATCGTAACTAAGAAGTTTTTGTCATCTCCTACTTCTCTAAATTTTACGAGAAAATCACTTCTAGTAAAGGAAGCGACCAATTATCAAAATTGTTAAAAACCTATCGGTCAACGAAGGGACTATCATAGAAATTTTTAGCGATTCTTTTCGAGGAGAGGAATTTTATGAATATCGCTACGAGCATGAATAGCATGCACTGGTCAAGCTAAAGTTTAGTTCCACGTTCGGTAGTGGATTTAGACGATTCTGTAGTGGATTGATTTACTATTTGCGAGTCGCTTTTAATTCCGTATTTAAAAAAATGGAACTCTGCGAGTTACTCATCAAATTTTTCATCGTTGCTAGCAATTTGAATAAAAAATTAGTTGCCGCCGATTATCTGACAAAGTTGTCAGATAATGGCGAAAAAAATTATTCCATTTTCGAAAATTTCATGGGTAAATACTGCAGCACATTAGTGTGCATTATGCACAAACTAGGGCATTGTGGTGACGAGAGATTGAAAAATATAATCGCTCGTCATCTAGAAATACGCGAGTGTTTTGATTATGAGGAGATTGACGCAGGAGGTTACATAACTGATTTCAATCGATGTACTGAACTAAGAGGTAAGTAATAATTTTTAAAATAAAATCGAATATATATTAGCATTAAAAGTTTTATTTTATAATTAAATTATAATATTTATTTCATAGAATCGAACTGTATTATAGAAGCACATCGCAGGGAACGCCCAGTAGAATGACTTAATTTAAGGCGACGTCATCCTGTGAAAGAAGAAGAGGAAGGAGTACCAGACGAGTAAGTTTTGGGGAAATAAATATTAACTAAATGTTTATAGAAATTTCGATTAAAATATTTTAAATATATTTTAAATATATTTTATTTTTTCTAAGAAGAGCATGAATTGAACCGGAAAATAATGTTCCGCTTCCGCGTAATGTTCCTGTCGTAATTGATAAGTATTTTACAAATAACTAATTTATATAATACAGATGTAATGCGATAAAGAATAAAATCAATTTTGTTTAAATGCTGATGACGATAACAATGATAGGAATAGCGATTTGAGTCCGTCTTTGATTAGAACACTGGTCTCTCCAAGTCTCTATAAGTGAGTTATCTTGCCGTAATGTTATGACTAGTAATATAAGTTTCTGACTTAATATATATAGCGATGTTATCAGATTAATAAGACTTGTTTAACTTTTTTTATAGTAACTAGCGGTGGTACCGACCTACTTTTGCGATTGCTTCTACATCGCAACATGCAAGAGAAGAAAACGCCTTGGAAGAAGAATCCTCTCAAAATTTCGAGGACTCCATCGACGATGAAGCATTAGCAGTAACAGCAACAACGGCAATAGTTGCATTATCATCATCGGGAGGAAAATAATCATCACCAACCGGATCAGCAGAAGATTAGAGATAACTTTGCTTTTATTGAGTTAAAGGCGAAAAACTCGAGTCGGTTTAGAAATTTTGCAATATTAGGGAGGGAAGCAATTTTCGCGATACATCCGCTACCCGAAGCAGATATCGTTCATTGGATAGAAAGCGCATTCCGTGAAATTCGGACGTATGCATTACATTCGTGCGAATCGAACGATTACATAGGATTATCATTTGAGTCGGCGGATTTAGCGCGTGGTCCGACTAGTCTATCGTTTCGTCCAGCACGCGATTTAACTTACGAGGACATATGACAACTCGTCAGTTCGCTGGCGCAAAGGGCTGGAGTGCTGGAGGATTCGATATCGCAGAAAATTTTACAGTACGTGTTTTCAAAGTCTCAGTATCAGCTGGTTGTGAGCGTCAATCTAATCGATTAACTCGCGAAGATGTAGCCAAACGCTCGCTTTTGCAAATAAACAACACAGATTTGTGTTTTCTCCGTTCGTAATGGCACGCGTACATCAAGAACAAGGGAACTGCAAGAAAAATGAGAATCCGTAAGATATCAGCATTCTTCGTTACAGCATAAATTGGCCAAAGAACTAACGAAATCCGTTGGTATCACGATTCCCGAGAAAGGTTGTGAAATTCATGAAATTGAGAGACGGATTCTCGCTTCCAAAAATATTGCAATTATGATATATATAATTTCAGTACTTTCGGTCGAGGCGAGAATCCGATGTACGACGGCTGCGCGTTACTTTCTTCCCTAGGTCGCGAACTTTGTCGTTTAAATATAATGCATGCTCGCGACATTATAATTCTAAAAGCCATCACTGGTTCTCACGGAGGATATTGCATGGCGTGCAACGTGGGCTTTCATAACGACAGAAGTCATCGATGCACAAAAAAATGCTCACGCTGCTACCTCTCGTCTTGGGAAAGCCTCGACATTGAGATGATTAAATGCGATTCATGCGTTCGCGTCTTCTTCGGGTGTCCGTGTTTCGAACGTCAAGCGCAGAGATCATATAATCAATCCCTCGCAAGCGTTTGCGAATCCATTAAAATTTGCAAAGGACGCGGGCGATTGGTTAATTCAAAATCGCGACACAATTACGACGTAGTTTGCAAAACTTGTCGATCATTACAGTCGAATCATTTGTATTACATGCAGCCTCTTTGTCGTAAAGTCTCAATAGAAAACTCTGGAGAGGGTACTGTAGCATCGCGAGAAAAAAATCCGCAAACAAATACGAATGATGTCGAAGACACGGTCGAGTGTGTCAAAAAAGATCGAGTCGCATTTATATTTTATGATTTCGAAACGCGACAAGACGCTCGAAGGAATGGAGAACGTAAGAATTCACGTTCCAACTCTCTGCGCAATAAATTTGCGAAGTGTGCGTGGGAATAGAGGTCATGTCATTGCAATGGCGTGGAGTGCGTGAATTTATATTTAGTAGAGATCCCGTAAAAGAATTTATCGATTTCGCGACGCGAATTTCTAAATATTTAAAAAAAAATCATCTGTATCGCGCATAATGCTAAAGCATTTGACGCTCAGTTTATTTTGAAGTACTTCATTGAAAAGTCAGGAATAAAGGAAGAACCTCAGGTGAACTTTGAACGAGATGAAAATTATCGTATCATTATGTCGATTGATCGTATAGAATTTATTGATAGTTCCAATTATATATCTATGCGTATTTAACCGATTTACCCAAGGCTTTCGGATTGTGAGATATTTTAGGTAAACGTTTTTTCCTCATTTGTTTTTTTAATGCTGCAAAATCAAAATTATATTGGACCAATATCTGATATTATTCGAGCAAATGAACCCGAGGAACACGAGTGTTTTATGGTTTGGCACGAGGAAATGTCGCGATCGAATTTCTTCGTTCTTGATTTCAAACAAGAAATTGAAGTTTCAAACAAGAGTTTGAATATTGTCGGAATGACGTAGATATCTTTGGACGTACGTGCATGGCATTCAGAAAAATCTTTTTAAAACGCGGAGATGTGTGTCCATAGAATACACGACTATCGCTTTCACATGTATGAAAATTTTTCGCAAAAACTTTTTACGCGAGGAAGAAATAGGAATCATTTCACCGGGCGGATATAAATATAAAGACAATTACTTGCACAAAGCACTACATAATGTGGATGGAGCGTGAGCTCGGATAATTCATGCTATAATTCATGCAGGGCGAGGCTGTTGAATCGAATTGCCGATACGTCCCGACGGATTCGACAATCATCCAACGAGACGTGTTATAATTTTACGATTGTTTTTGGCATGGTTGTCCCAAATTAATCGTGAAAGGAAACTTACGTCCGAGACATCAAGCGAAGATACAATCAATGCTTGATACGAACGAACTCTCGCAACGTCTTCGATAACGTGGATATAGGGTGTTGGAGAAATGGAAGTGTGAATTTGCACGAGAAAAGCGCGAGATGCACAATTTTCTCGAAAACCATCTGATACTAATCAACCCTCCTCTCGATCCTCATGTTCTTTGGTGGCCAGAAAATATCGAAACCAATATCGTAATGGGAGAAAATACATTATGTGGACGTGTGTTCTCTGTATCCGTACGTAATGAAAACGGGTACTTTTCCGTTAGGCCTACAATTTATATCGGAGAAGAATGTTCGGAGTTAATTGGCGTAACTCCGAATTTTAATTTTGAGTTTGTCGAGGGTATCATTCGATGCACAGTACTTCCTCCACGCGATCTCTTTCACCCTATACTCCTATACCACATACAAGGCAAATTGTTCGACTGTGTCATAGTTGCTGCGAAACGTTCTCGCAGGCTGAGTGCATTCGCGCTCTCTCCGCCAATCGTGAATTCATAGATGTATGGGTATCTTGCGAATTGCGCAAAGCCCTCGAGAAAGGTTATCTCGTGACGAATGTGAGCGAAATATGGCAATTTAGAATCACACGGTTCGATCCTTATACGAGGCAAGATGGTTTGTTTGACGAATATATATATAATAGTTTTATATATATAATAGTTTTTCGAAATTAAAGCAGGAAGGTAGCGGATGGCTGAGCGAATGACGAGAGTAAGGAACAGTATCTTCGAGAAGAAACTGAGGATATTGTTCTCGATAGAAATAATATCGTTCGAAATCCTGGTTTACGTTCGATTGCGAAGCTGCTCTGCTTGAATTCTTTCTGTTAAATTCGGCCAACGAACCAATCAGCCTAATAGTATAATATAGAGATAGTAAAAAGTAAAGAGTAAAAAAATACGTTTGGCAATGTTGCTCACGAGTTCAGAGCACAAAATAACCAATACATTACCTGTTAATGACGAGATAATATATGTTTCGTTACGCGAAGAGACGGTCGCGCCTTCTCCGCAAACCAACCCTATAATCGCGACATGAACGACATCAATAAGCACGACTGATATTATACGAATATCTAGAGAAATTAAAGTCACGTTTTATATTGTGATACAGACTCGTATATTTACGTAAGCAGAAGCGAACCGAGCGAGTACGAGCCGCGTACGGGGAATTTTCTGGACGATATGACGAACTCGAGAGCTACGGACGGGGTAGTTTTATCGAGTCATTCGTTTCCGAGGGCCCGAAATTCTACGCGTACGTCGTTCTTATATCAGAAGGTAGCCGATACGAGATTTGTAAAATCAAAGGAAACATTAAATTATAAGAATTCTCGAATTACAAATTTTAATAGTATTAGGAAATTAATAATGGATAATGAAAGAGAAAGGCGCGATGAAGAAGAAGAAGAAGAAGAATCGGGAGAAGCAGCGATAAATTTGAGTTTTAGCTCAATCCGGCGCACTGTATTTTACGAAATCATATCGCAAAACGAAATAAAGACGTGCACACCGGTATGATAAAACGCAAATTTATTAATAATTCTCTTTCGGGAAATTGTTGGTTTCAGGAGAGAATAATGACTTCTTCTTTTTCTTTCTCTCACTTATATTTTAAGTTCGCAAGTTTTCTTATTTGCATAATATTTAAATATTATGTAAGAAAAGACTTGAATTTAAGTTTTTTATAAATAATAAAATATAAGTACTCTCTTTTGCAAAAAAAACATTTTTATTAGAATTTTATTGAATGATTTAATGTAAAGATGTAAAAATATAAATAAATGTAAATATTTAATTGTAATATAAAAATGTAAATATTTAATTGTAATATAAAAATGTAAATATTGTTTCTGAATAATTGAATTTTTTGTATAAGAGTTAGCAAAAATATAATCAATATAAAAAAATTAAAATTATATATGTTTTTTCATCCTCTCTCTTTTTCATCTTCTTTCTTTTTTAAAAAAAGAATCGAATAAAAAATATTTTATACTTGAAGAAAATGGAAAAGAAGAGATGATTTATTTATATTCTAACTAATCTTTCCGATTTTTCTATGAAAGTTTTTCCCTCGCTGCAGCATCACGCGTAGTGACATCAGTAAGCTTACTGTCAGCAATGCCACGCGCTCACTTAGCGATAGAAATATACGCAAATCGCGAGTCTCTTTGACATGAAGATAAGTTTATGCACACCACACCGCGGCGAAATCAGCTTTTCGCCCGCCGCGACTCTTGCTCTTCGCTGACAAGTTCATGCGGGAGTACGCGAATGCCCGTTCACCGCGTGGAGGGTGGGTCTGCCATCGCGATCAGTTTATCCCCTCTGCCCTCCTAAAATTATTTCCTTTCGCGTATTCTAGAAATCAAATGACATTTTTTCTTTATGCTTTTGAAGTCATGCACAGAAATCATTTCTTAAAATGGACGTGCACTGGAAACATCTTAGACGTCAATCATATACGGACCGACTGGTTACAGAAAGAAGATCTTTGTGAAGGCTTTTCTCCGATATTTATCTCTCATGTCCGATGTGCGTTTTGAGAGAGTTTTATTTTATTACGCGGAATGACAAGAAGCCTATCGTTAATTACAATACGACATATGTGTAAAAGAATTCGAAGAACAGCGTTGGTTATAGCAATACTAAAACGACGAAGAAGAATATAATTGAATTTCGCGAAAGATTACCACATTCGGAAGATTATTCGAACGATCTTTTTTCTCTGAAATTATTGATAATCGACGATCTTATGGGAGAATCATCGTCATGCGACGCGATCGTGGATCTTTTTACCAAAGGCAGTCATCACAAGAATCTCAGTGTTATTGTTATCTCGCAGAATCTATTCCATTAGGGACGTGGCCAAGTGATATATCACTTTAATGCGAATTATATCATTTTCAAAAATCTATGCGATCGCACTCAAATTCGTCATTTAGTACGTCAAGTCTATCCCGACGATCCGAAATTCTTAAAAAAGTCATATTATGACACCACATCGAGATCTTACGTACTTCTTGCGCGATCTGAAACAATTAAACCCGAAAAAGTATCGATTTTGAACGTGTATTTTTCTCGAGGATGCGATTCACTAATCGATACGTGATCATTTTCCAGCAGATTCGTATAAAAGTTGAGAACGGGTATTCATAAGTGTCAATCGTAGATTTTTCTCGCGATGAAGGTGAGTGACGAGAAATCGTACAGAACGACGAAAATCGTCACATCGATCGATAAGAGAAACGTCTCCTCGCAGCGCTCTATTATTGAACAAAATTCAACGTACAACCTTCTTGCGCAACGCTGATGAAAAACTAATTCGTTGTATCTGTGAACGTGTTTTTAATACACTCAAAAGTAACGCTCGCTTGAACGATGTGAAAAAAATCGGTTAACAAAATACAAAAAGGTTCTGCGTCGCATCATTGCAAAATAATTGGAAGGATAAAAGAAAAATTGGTGCAGCGAGGCGGATTTTTACCTTATATTATTGGACTAATATTATCGGCCTTATTATCACTAATTATCGAAGGAATGAAATAGTAGGGAGAGGACTAAAAAATAGTTTTAATTTCGAAAATCTGGAGAGAATGCATTATCAGTTACGTCAAAATCCGACATCATTCGGAGACATATTGACAGAGAGTCAAAAGAAATAACAGTACCATAAAATTCGGATAACATCTCGAGCACTAATAATACAGCGCAAACCCCGGGAACTTATTTAACGCGACTCGATGCGGAGATGAGTCGTATTCTTAATTCCGGCTGGCCGCGTGATGAAAATGAGAGGTGGAAAATGTACAAAGAGGCAGATTATGCGATATCTATGATTTATCCAAGAAACGCGAAGATAAAAAGATGTATGCAACGAAAACGAAAATGCAGAAAACAATGCTACACCAGATGTCTTCGCTGATAACGAGATGACAAACAATGGCAGTTTTCACGACCTCACGCAAATATCCAATATACCATCGGCATTACATTCTATTAGTAACACAGATATTATTACGAAAAATTTCGAAATTTCGAGCGAGAATAATCATACGATGAAATGCATCGAGGAAATACTAGAAAGCATAATATCGAAATCTTATCGTAAACATGCACATTTTCTGATGAAACATTTGTTTCGAAAAGCTGTGCCTGATAGAATTAATTGGGACGAGCATAGAATCGTGACTATATAGGCAACGTGAAAGATTTGAATATCATTGACTTAATAAATGATTATCGAATAAACGATCGCGCAATGCGCGAAAGAAAAACTGCGAAAACAATGGGTAGAAATCAGTTTGCACGAGTATTTCGTGTGTTGAACATACCTTCTGCATTGATGAGAAATAAAAGATTATTGTTCACGCACGATGTTACTGTAAACAATGTAAAACCTCGTGTGAGTTTCACGCCTTTTATATCGAAAGCGCGTAGATTATATCGAGTTCCGCGTCGATCAAAAACATGAAGAAGGAGGAAAACGTAAAAATTACGAACAAGAGGAAAGTTCGTTGATTCTTTCTCATACACGAAAAACTAAGATAACAATGACATTTAAAAAACTGTACTACGATCCGTCACATTATGTGAGCTATTCGGTAATGGATAATCTAACTCGCACCATTAAACCGAATTTCTCGCGGGGAGAAGTCGTACGCTGGCTCGAATCGCAAGACGCGTACACACTGCACCGATCATTGCGTAGAAAATTTCCGCGATTGTTACAGCGTAACAAATATTGACGATGTGGGAGGCAGATTTGATCGAACTCCGAAATCTAAAAAGTTATAATGATGATTATTTCTATCTATTAATGATTATCGATGTATTAAGTAAATATGTCTGGGTAGAACTGACGCGACAAAACGATTAATTCCGTGATAAAAGCTTTCCAGTATGTACTAGGGAAAAGCGAAGGATCAGTGCCCGTATACTTGCAAACGGACAAGGGCAAAGAATTTATCACGCAATCAATGCAGAAATTTTTTAAAGAAAACAATATACGTTTTTGGATAACGTCCAATCTGGACATTAAAGCCGCCATTGTCGAGCGCTTTAATAGAACATTGAAAGAGCGAATGTGGCGTTACTTCACGCATAAAAGCTTGCGACGCTACATCGATGTTCTTCAAGATATTGTATTCGCTTATAATCACACGCGTCATTCGTCCACGAGAATGCAACCAGCAATAATAACAAGAGAAAACCCATATATTGCTCGTGAAAATATAGCTTGTCGTTGGAAAAACGAAATGTTAAAGAAACATACTCGAAAGGTAAATACCGCGTTAGAGATCTCGTTCGTATCAGTAGAGTGAAAGGCGCTTTCGAGAAAGGATACGAGGCTAAATGGAGTGAAAAGATATTTCAAATTTATCGTATTCTCGATTGGCGAAACCCTCACGTGCATGAACTGCGAGATTTAGCAGACGAAGTCATAGACGGTATTTTTTGAACAAGAATATTAACTTGAGTTGAGAAAAACTTAGAGAAGAACAGTTTATCGTCAATCGCGTGATAAAGAGTAGACGAGGAACTAATAAGCAACTGTTAGCTAGCGCGGTTATCCCAGTAAGTTTGATACTCAGATTCCGACTTCGAGTTTAATTTCTCTTTGGAATGGAGGAAGAATAATTTCTTCTGGTACTTCCGAGTAACAGTATGCATCATTTTCCGGATAATACAACATCGTCCTTTATCACAGAATTACCTCATTTTATAGTGTTACATGGACAATGGGAGGTTGCGAGAAGCGAGATTCAATTTCCTTGTAGCTTTTTCACGTACGTCATAACGAAAATCAGATTCGATGTTAAATTCGATAAGGGAACAAATGGTGCGTTTACGACAAAAGAAGTTACATTTCCAAATGGAATTTACAACGATATCGATGAGCTTATTGATGCGATTAATATCGCTTATAAATGCCGACTCACATTTTTATTTCGCAAAAAGCGCCTGGCGGTAAGGTTTTGATAAGTATTAAGTATTGCGATGAGAAATACAGATGCTACATCATATAAACTAATCTTCTATAAATGCTAGGTTTCGCATCAGCAATTTTCAATTTAAATATCAATTTTATTTCAAGCTTGCGATACATAAACTTAATTCGAATGAAACAGAAGAAAATACTTTTCTGTTGTCTACTCACGGATTTAATAAGGAAATGGAAAAACGACTTGCAGACGATTACTGGAGTTACTTGCAAGCTCTTTGACCTGTGACACGAAATCCCCGATAAAATGTTCGTTTATTGCGATTTGTGAGCCTTATATAACAAGCGATGTATGTAGTTCTTTTCTCAAGATAGTTCCAGTCGATTCGTAATCATAATTACGAATTTGGTGAAAATTTGATGAAATTTTTTCTCATTTCCAAATTATATCCCATTGCAATGAACGAATTTCAGAACGATCGATATAATCATCTTGGAAAAAAAATTCCATTCGAATTCGAAACGCTGACAGTGACGCTGCACTTTAAACGTAAGCAATAACTTTCTTTCTTCCGTGTACGCGAGTGTGTCGGTAGTGATAGTCTTTAGTTAGGAACTAGCGATGGAATATGAGAAGTATTTTGATGCGTGGGACACCGATAGCAGAGGTGGAATTCCACGTGTTTTCGGCTCGCCCTACTAATGCGGACATGAAATCGGAAGTTTTCTTGGCGGGTTATTTAGAAGAATACTAAATAATACCTAACTAAGAATACCTAAATAAAGGTGCATGTCGATAAAGAAGCTTTACATGCTTTAAATTAAATTAATAGAAGATATCGGAAATAATAAATTGTTAAAGGAAGCGGTCAAAAGTTAGCTCGCGGAATCGAAGAGTAATCTGAAGAGAAAAGTCAAAGAAAAAATAAGTCCTCTGATGAGGAGGTTTGGATATAAAATATCCGCGAAATCCTCGGCGCTTCAGTTTCCACCCAGTAGTCGAGATAGACGTATCATACATCATAAACGACATCGAACGGTCAAAAGAAAATTATTGAAAAATACCACAGGAAAGAAGAGAAAAAAAGAAAAAGAAAAAGAAAATGCTGCAGGAAGAAAGCCATCCGCTAGGAAACATCGAGTCAAGAAACGACGTATCCGACATATTTTCTTAATTGAGATAGGAATTCGTGGCTGAAAAAAAAGCATGTCCTTTCTACATATCCACTCGAGCGAGTGTATAAAGAGCAAACTCAATCTCTTCTCTTCTTTCCTACGCAAACCAACATTGAGAGTTCGTAATGGATTTATTACAAACCCGTAACTTCGCTCGCGGATGACTCGTCCATAGAATTCGTCATATTCGGACATGGAGAAGACTATCCAGATCTTATTCACACCATGTTGAGCCTTCACATATGCATAGAAAGCGAACGCAGGGAGAGCACATCGGTCGCACCCGACGGCTGGGCAAGAGTAGGACTCGTAAATCATTTACTGCATTCCATGTTCAAGCAAATCGATGTATATTTTAATCAAAAGCTCGTATCGCCATTAAACAACGCTTACGCGTACTGCGCGTATATTAGGGCGTTATTAAATTATGCTTCACCCGCAAAAATCTCCCATCTAACTTCTTGTTTATGGAATGCGGATATCTCTGATACATGGACGACACATTAGACTCGTCAAATACAGCGCTCGAGAGACGCTGTATATTTGGCGCGCAATACAGTCAAAGAAATCACACGTTAGATCTCATTAGCTACCTTCACTACGACATTTTCAATCAAAATAAATTTTTAATTAATGGAGTGGAAGTTAGAATGAGACTCGTGCATTCGAAAGATTCATTTTATCTTATGGAGAGTAAAACGATATCAAAAATACGCATTCTTGACTCAAGTCTACTCGTAAAAAGAACAAAAATAAGCTCGGATATGTTATTCGCACACTAAAATGCTTAATAAAACTATCGCTAAGTATCCCCCTAAGAGAGTCGAAGTTAAAACATTCATGATACATGCCGGCGTCGTGGGGAAATCGATAGACAATGCAATACTCGGACAGCTGCCAAAACGAATAATAGTCGGCTTTATCGATAACAAGGCGTTTAACAGCGATAGAAAATTGAATCCGTTTAATTTCAAAAATTATGGTATAAATTTCTTTTCGTTGTACTCCGATTGTATGCAAATTCTCAATAGACCGATACAATCAAATTTTTCGAAAGATGAGCCGCTCTACGTTGAAGCTTATCATTCTCGGGAATCAGCATTCACTTTCTGAACAAGGATAATTCTATAAGTAGAGACGATTATGCCAATGGCTACACTCTTTTCGCTTTCGATCTTATTCCAGATCTATCCGCTAATTGCACAAAACATTGGAATCTCGTAAAACACGCAAGCTTACGATTAGGAATGAGATTCGAAAAACTCTTTCTGTGACTATTAATTATTATATCGTCTATCCCGAGTTTTATAACGTTTTAGAAATCAATCTCTCTCTCAAATCATTGTCGACTTTTCTGGTTAGCCTTATGGCTTCCGCGAGAAAATTATTTTCCCCCACTACGCATTTTTTTCTCTAATTGGACGCGAAAAGACGAAAAAACTTCAATCTTGTTTGTGACATCAACACCAGCGTTTTGTGATATAAAAAGAGTAGCGAAAATTCGAATATTATAATGATATAATCATCGACATACAAGATTTTCGCGATGTTGAAGAAAATTTTATTCCGAAGAAGTCGCGATTCTAGCGATTAATGCGATCACCGGACACTGCCATCTTGTCCATTTGACGATTTACCCGAGAGAGTAAGACGAGAAAACAACTGGCTTACATGAAATTATCACGAAATCGAATGGTTCGATGGAGACGTCAATCCAAAAAACTTTACGATACATCTGCGTGACATTACACAACATGCACACTATATCTATCCAGAGGACAAGAGAAGACACGTTATCTAAATAATCTACTCTTTAGAAACATATATAATTTGGAAGGAATTTCTCCGATTTTCAAAAATCTACCAAATTTCGAAAATCGTGGACAATGCTACATCACGGATTTCGAACCAGCATCGAATCACATTGCGCCTTACGCAACGTTTACAAATTGAAAAGCTGGCTAACTATACGAAATAGTAGCAATTCAAGTTACGATAGCCTTCCTTCAGAAAATTGGAGCGAGAGCGACGTCGAGAGCGAAAAGACAGACAATGGGAATTTTTCAATTCAATTTAAAAATTAGAAACACGATATCATTCGCAACATTGAAATGTGGAGGAAAAATATCGTGACAGAAAAGTACTAGAGAATGAGGACAAACAAGCGACAAATGAGGAGAAAACAGATTTTCCAAAATTCGACTCATCAACTGGTAGAAATAAAGCTCGATGATTGTAAGACGCTAGTCGACTGGAGGTCGACTGCCATTATCGCTAACATGGACGATCACAATTGATCTGGCGAACACTGGGTCGCCTTCTACATGAATACAGGAACGTATTTCGATAGCTATGGCTTATCACCCTTAGATCCAAAATTCCTCTTACGACTTTGTCGAAACTCCACCACTGGAATATGACAATGCTACAAGGAATATTTTCTCAAACTTGGACAATACTGCTGTATATTTCTACATTTTATGTATAATGGCTATAATCTTAGCTAGTTTTTTAATCTGTTTATCTCTGATTGTAAGCGAAATAACCGATTGATTGTACAGTTATTTCATAAAATTTTTCTTTATTATAAACATAAATTCGTAAATTCTCATGTTGTATGCTGTCATGTTCAAACGTGCACTCTTTCAAAAAAATAAAATAATTACTTCATGTAACATCCCTTTTAAATGTTTTGAACTTTTAAATATCGCCTATTTTTTACTCCTATCCCCTTATTCTCATTTACAATAGATACATTTTCTCTCGTATTACAGACTTAGATAATGTACATTAAATACATAAAATATAGAAAGAATTTTTTTTTAATAATGCTAGAAGACGTCGCGCCAGTTGAACATGTTCTGTTTTATCTCCCCCATTCTTCCTAGCTAAAAGTAATATTCCCTAATTTTCGTGTAAGATCTCTTTCATAAATAAACATTTACAAACGCCAACAGGTCGGAGGTATTGTACCGCGTCAATAAAAAAATGACCGTTATAAAACTGGACATGAGTCCAGTGTTTGTACTTTGTCCTCATCACAAAAAATGTTACAGTCTCAATCTCCATTCACCATTTTTTCGGACTTTACTCTCCATTTTGCCAGAAATCTTCTACTACCTCCTTTTTAAGAAGCATTGAAAATTCAGTATACAATATTTGTTATTTTTACAGCATTAAAATGAAAATAATACTTGAGAAAAGAAAAGATAGTTATTTATTTGTATACAAAAGATTTACATATAATATGGATAAAAGATATACTTATATATATCGTTGTTCGACAAGACGTACTTCAGCATGTAAAGGCATATTAATTTTAATTAAAGAAAATGAAAGCTTTATCTTAGAATATAGTCATAATCATTCAAGTGAGCCTTATGCATCAGAAGTTTTGAATCTAAAAAGTGAAATAATTCAAATATGTAAAAAAATCATTTTAACGAAATATTTAAAAAAATATTTGATTCTGTTTCTCGAAAAAATCCAACAGCAGCAGCTTATATTTCATATAATTCGATGAGAAATATATTGTCAAAAGAAAAATTCAAAATACGTCCTTCTTTACCTTCAATTGTGTGTGATCTTGGCAGTCTTCTCCAAACTATGAACTTGTACAGTTGATTTATAAAGGCTGTACTATATCTTATGATAATAAATACTCATATATTTTTACTAGCGACAAGTTTCTAAAAATGAAATTTTTATAGACGATACATTTTCTGTAAATATTTTATATGTACACACACACACACACA
>Ga0157364_1001482_pt1 | contig 20043 bp, 15 predicted proteins | sample AttsexASBM2_FD_111476 | JGI IMG/M metagenome (GOLD analysis project Ga0157364, IMG submission 111476) | Fungus gardens microbial communities from leaf cutter ant in Ribeirão Preto, State of São Paulo, Brazil - Atta sexdens ASBM2 | ecosystem: Host-associated > Fungi > Mycelium > Unclassified ...
AGAGAGAGAGAGAGAGAGAGAGAGAGAGAAAGAGAGAGAGAGGAGACAGAAGGGAGCACACACTCCAAGCCGTTAAACACCGCTATTGTTAATAAAGAGGATTTAAGTAATTTAATTATTGCTTTAGATGTTTAGTTGATTTTTGGTCAACTATTAAAAAAATAGGAAAGTTATCTTCTCTAATATAATATAACATAAGAAAAATAACCGCTGATCGTATCAATGGCAGTGCCTACGGTCAACTAATGAGCGAACGGTGCCTATGGTTGACATAATGTTTCCCTCGGCAGTACGACCTGCTCCTCAGAAGGGTTTCTTTTGCCTCTGACCCTTCTAATTAGCCACCATGTACTGCGCTGCGGAGATCACAGATCGCGAGGAAACCTCGTGCGTGTGGGATAGTTAATATCGTGTTAGATCGAGATCGCCAAGCAATATTAATAATCTGTCATTAGTCACTCCCTTCCATTAGAAAATACATCGGATGGAGCTCGTTTTGGAAGCCGACCTAGTGAGCCCATCTAATTACTTCACCACCTAGAAGAGAGGTCAACTGTGACAAATGCACCGAGGAATCGTTCCTTTGTTCAGTTTTTAAAAGGAAAGAACCTAAGGTACGCACAAAGAAATTTCGTGAAAACATCAAAAATCCGGAAAAAATGGGGAATATAAGACTGCAGCAAATCAATTTGATAACATCACGATGATGGGATTCTATGATGGGGATTCTACGCCAATATCGCTTAGACAAACAGAAACTCTGCTTCATTGATGGTTTATGGATACTTTAATATATTGAATATCTTAACTTTATAATATATTGAATATCGTAAAATTACCTGTTTCTATTCTGAACTTTATTACGTTTAGGTGTAAATACCTGAGCATAATAAATGCGGACAATGGAGTGTTAAAGAGCGTTCCTTCATTTGTATACGCATCTATGCGGTCGAACGACAAACTTACGACCACAACGGGTTTCTCGCACGAATATTCAAATATCCGCGATAGGGAAACTGTTACAACTCCGGCGTAATTTTAGCATTCTCAAGCAACAGATGTTTCTTGTTTCATTCCGCGTTTAGCAGAGTTTGCGGAGATGTGCAGAGCGCCGTGCTGGACGAGCGTGCGGGAGGTAAGCAGCACCCTCAGGCTTTAACTTAAAAGAGAGCTAACTTCTAACTTCCCAGCGTGTCATCGTTGCGTGCATACACGGTCAATCACACGAACACGAACACACATACACACATACACACACACACACACACGCGCGCGCGCGCGCGCGCCATGCACATGCACGCACCTACGCTGCGTGCATACGCGCACGTCCTTATCGTCAGAGGACAAACCTGCAACAGCACTACGTCACTGTATCACACGTGTAACAGGACAACACAAACTAAAAAGCAGGATCGACCATTACCGTATGTTAAACAGTTCCTCGTCACTAGTCGTAGCTGCCACTATGGAATCGCGGTTACATACGCAAGGCCGCAACGACGGTATTACTACCCTGATGAAGAGAGAAAGATAGAAAAACAAACAGAAAAAGAAAGAAAAAGAGAAGCTAGAACTATTCTGCAACCAGTTGCAGAATCTCTTCCTTCTGTCTCTTGCTCTATCTCTCTTTCTTAATCCTTTGCACATCCTTGCATCTTTCTCTCTCTCTCTTTCTTTCTTCTCTCATTCTCTCTGTCTCTCCTGCTGAAATCTCGCCTGAAAAAAGCTATTAACCGATATCCATCTGAGGTCATACTACCATTCGCACTTATGTGTATAGACACGCATACACACATACACATACAGACACACACGCGCGCGCGTGCGCGCGCATATACGCGTGGTGAACGTCTCTCGGCATATACGCGCGTTCCACGCAACGGTCCCCAGGTCTGCGAGGTGTTTTGGGCGCTATCGCGCAATGCAGAATGGGTAATGCATCCTGCCCAAGCCCGGGGGCGCCAAATGAATTACAATATTTCATTCTCACGCCCGTACATACCCACCGACAGGGCATATTGGCGGGGCCTAATTGCATTTAACTCATTATTGGTTCATCCGTACAACGGGCCCCGGACCAAGGGAGACATATTCTCGTCGTTACGATCACTTTTCTGTCTCTTCCTTTTTCTTCCATCGATCGCCGCCGAGTTGCCGTTCTGCCCCCTTAGCGCATTTCCTCCTTTCCCTCTGTCGATCCATCGCCTCGTTGTCGAAATTATTATTGCTCTTTTTTGTGTTTCTTTTTCTTTTGCGACGACGCGATCGTCTGACGTTAATGCAGCCACCGAGACGACCGACGAGAAGTTTTGGGTAGTCAACCGGGGCCGCTGGCTCGCCACGCACGTAGGACATATTGCTACCGAAACGAACGACCGCTGATAAGCGATCACCACCACGGATGACGAATGAGAGAGTCCCTCCGCATAATTGCAGCTCCTCGCGTATTTTGCAGATAAAGCACGACCATTCGCTCGCTCGTTCACCGTTGCTGCAGATTGCTCGCCCGAAATATATTCGAAATGTACATTCGTAAATACGTCGGGCTGCGATCAATCGATTGGATAACAATAAAGCGGACGAGTCCGAATTGTCGCGACATGGACATTTAAAGCGTTGATTCCACAGACGTCTAAGGGTGCGATGAAATACTGAAAAAAAGAGTCTAGTAATAACTATCAAGTATTGAATGAAATAATTTTAAAATGTTTGGTCAATATAATCAATCAAAATTAATTTTACTTTTCTAAATATTTACTAAGTATTATCAAACATAATAATAACGTAACAATTATTTAATAATAATTAAATATTTAGAAAATTAACTAAATATTGTGTATATTATTATATATTTAAAGAAATAAAATAATATTTTGGTTATATTAACTAAACATTTGATTAAAATTTCAATATTTGACAGCTATTACTAAACTATTTTTTTCAGTTTCATTATAAATGCTTCAAAACATTTACCAATTAAAGAAAAAATTTTACAAAAAAAAAGAAAAAATTGTTTGATTGAATTAAATTTAAAAAATACTTCAAAGTTTTTTGAAGCATTACATCAATCAGGCACTGTTCATCCATTAGATGATGATCGTTGGCATAATTATCGATACGATCAGTGATAATTTTTTTTATGATTACAGAAAGTATCTTTCTCGTTTTTTTATAGTTGATCAAAACTCAGTTCGAATTAAACATCTAAAGAAAAAAAATAATCAAGTCACTTAAATCCTTCATACTCCCAAACTTACGTTGATCGTATCTTACAATTTTGCACAATAATGGACGATGAAAGAATCAGCCGGATTACAAAACTAACTGTATTTCGGATCAAAAATCATGTTGTACGATTTCTCGATGAGTAGTAGGACTCATGCTACTTCACAGGAAGTATATGTGCGCGCTCTTCCTTCGTCTCCCGATAACGCATTAGCAAAGACCGGAGGTGGCATTAGGTAGGAATAACCACAAATATACGACGGACAAGTACCCAGCGCGCCATGCACGAACGGATTAGAACGTGGCGCGCGAACAAGAAATGGCCATGGATTTTCTCTTAACTACAAGGAACACGGAGCTGTTCATTCATCGAGTCCTATAGCCTCAACGGATTATTATAATTAGCTTCCTGTCGTGTATCCTTCCTCATTCTACCATCTCGTCCTTTTAGCCGACCGTAACACTTAACACTCGTTATGACCAGGTGTACAAATGCCAGCATTACGGCCCTCAAGTACACCACCGACACAAATCACTTCCCCGTACTCGCCCTTCTCCCGTGTAGCGTAACCGCCCTCTCGCTCTCTTCTTTACTTTCTCTCTCGCAATTGCGCGAATGTCTAATTGATATAATCCACCGCGGCGTGGCTTTGTTACGCGGAATCTGCGGATTATACGGCTTTGCGCAATTAGTCGATCGTTCTTAAGGGATGTTAGTACACCGATGGTGTATATTAAGATTTCCTCTGTGCTCTTTGGCCCCTCTCCTCTTTCCTCCCTTGTATCCTCCTCCTCAAGCAAGCCCGTTCTCTCTGCTCTCTCTCACCTGAGCGCGCAGTAATCCACGCGATATCTTAATCCGCAACGCGAAGCACTCACTTTTAACTCATGGAAGCTCGTTAGCCACGTTGCGGCTCGTGCTGGGAACATTCATGGTACAACAAAATTAATTTCCCGGCCCTCGCCGCGCCTGCTCCTTTCCGCGCCTTGCTCTCTCTCGCAACCCTTGCTCGTTATCGCGAAGAGTATAGCGCGTTCTTGCAACGGCGCCGAACCGGTCGAGAAACGCTATTTCTATCGAAAGAGTTCACACGAAAGTGTGAGAACTAATCTTGTCACCTTTACTATCAATAATCAAATAACTTGTAACTTGAAAGTTAATTTCTCATAAACAAATTCTCTCATTTCAATCTTTATCTTGCAATTCGGAGAAATATCATTATTAATATGTTAATTGATAATTTATTAATTCGTCTAATAAATACTAAATGTAAAAATGACAACAAACACAGGAATCAATAAGGCTAATGAGAGTACAACGCAGTTAATGGTGCGCAGTTAATTAATTGTGACAAGATAACACAATAAAATTATAATGTAAGTTTGTATATTATTTTGTTGCGCACCGTTAACCGCGCTGTATTCTCATTAGCCTTATTGATTCCTGTGTTTGTTTTACTCTTAAGAGTCCTTTTTACAATTTTTATTTGTAAAGATGACAATTATCAACATTTATTATCCGGAAAGTTCATGTCGATTTTGAAGGAAAATTGAAACACAGATTTAAATTTTTAATTTCATTTATTAAATTTAAATCTTTTGCGGCACGAACTTTCCGGACAACCCAATAGATGTATTCCAATTGCTCTTAAAAATTAAGTGAAGTGTATTCGATTATTTCATCATGAAATTTCATGCGGAAAAGAAGACAATAATTGGAACGAAGAAAAAGGATCCTATTCATGCTATTCAATCCTCTCTCTCTCTCTTTCTCTCTCTCTCTCTCTCTTTCTCTCTCTCTCGCACGCACGCACGCATGCACGCACGCACAGCCTCCTCTGCATCACCACGAATCCCGGCATGATCGACTGACGTCCTTCTACCACGCGGGATTCTTGTTTCCGTGATGTACCGTTAGGCGACACACACGTGAATGTACATTACCAGGAGACGTATCTACTACGCTGATTGGAGATACCGATCGGATCCGGTGTGGGTACAAATCTGACGAAGCTCGGCGGGTCAGAGCCGCGCGATCGTAAAAGCATAGAGTTACAAAGTCGATTGCGTGCACGCGGGTGTGTGCAGGAACTTAAATAAAAGATAGGGAATATTAAAGATACGTTGCTCTTCGTACAACCCGAGGCTACGTCGAAACGGACCTTGGGACTCGTTGAAATTGAAACGGCCAGGATAATGATAATGATGTTCATGTAAGCGCGCGTCGACATGTCCCTCATGATATGGCGATCGGTTTCGCAGATGATCGGACCTCGAAAAATTATCGGCAAGTTGAATGCTATTTTAGCAATGATTCCGAACAATGATTCCGAGTTATCATAAGGAAAAAAAAAGACCGCATATAAAACATATAAATCACCCTATCAGCAGAACAAAAGTCAATTTTTTTCGATTTCGGAGATCTATTCTCTTTAAATTACTCTTTTCAAAATTTTTAAGAATAACAAAATTTTCATTCTTATTTATCTAAAAGAGTGAGACTTCACTCTTTTTTGGAATGAGATTCATTCCAAAGAATTTAGAGAGTATTCTGTTATAAGGTATTTCAAGACCGGCTAAAGGGTAATGGCTACTCAATAAAACGTCCAGCTCATTATCACGATTATCAGCTGTTTAATCTTAATATATATTCTCGATCGGGTTTCAATTAAATTTTCACAATTTTAATTTGCCAAGCTATTCATTTGGTCTTATGGTGTTCTTAATAACAAGTGAATTTTCAGTATAAGCATGATAGATGAAATCATGTCACGCGTCAATTTCGATGCTTTCGAAATGGGAAGAAATAAAGTGCCTGAGCGGAAGAAGTATCGAGAGGCCGAGGTCGATTTAATGATCGACTAATTTTCGGAGAAAAAAAGATGCGGCTTCATACACATTCACTTGGGCAATTTCTGACAAAACTACACCCGACACCTTTAAAAGGACTCACATGCCGTACATACGCGCGAGCGCCTCTTTGCGCGTCCTACCATTTCATCTCCCATGTAATAAACCGCGCATCTGCTTATGTAGATGGACATCGAATCCCAGCGTATAATATTAACAGCGTCTCTTTCTCCCGAAACGAGCTCTCGATTTCTTTTGGCGTGTCATTAGCCACTGTTCATATCAGATTCGAGTATTATTTCAACGCGTGAAGCTCAGAATCAAACACTTGTATATATGCGAGATAAAATATCAAATTAATAAGAAAAAAGCATTCTGAAAAATGTCTGAAAAATTAAAATATTTTTATATATTAGGTGTAGTAAAAAGAAATCCATTATTTTTGCATGAAATTGAATGGAAAAATAATGGATTTCTTTTTACTACACCTAATATTTTTGAATGATTATTATACAATACGAATTTGGATAGATGAGAATAAATTTAATTAAATAAGAGAAATCCTATATTCAGTCAAAGCGGATCTTATAAAATATCTTATTTTTGTGTGAATTTATGTACATATCTTTCTACCAAAAATTTTTTTAGTCTTCAAATGCAATGAGCAAAACTGTAAGCAATGTAGTATTACTAAGTTGACAACCAATTAATAATTTTTTATGCTAATCAGCATTTTTACAAGAATATTAATCATCCGATATTAATGAAAATCTTAAATATGCGAATAATTTATTGCGAAAAATATTACCTCAGCCAGGATTCGACAGAATAGTTAAATCGTGATCTTATATTCCAGGTAGGCACAAATATATAGTATTCAAGGCGATCATTACTTTTTCATCCATTTTATGTTAGCACATAAAATGATAGCTCAGATATTGTTTCACGTAGATTACGGTTGTTTAAGCGCGGTTACGTAGCGGATGCTTTACTGCACACCGATTGCAGGAGAGATATATATATACATGATTTTTCTAGAAACCAATTATCCAACGACGCATCTAGGACGCCTCCTTGTTGAATTATCGATCTGATTAGATGGATAGGTTTTAATCCGGTTCAGCGCGCACGGCATAGCAAGCAAAAATGTTGCAAATTCCGTTATCGATGTGTACTATTCGTTCGTTTTTTCTTCCGCTCTCGAATAATTATACCACGGCCAAGCGAGATAGGCGCGCAACCAGTAGTTTATTGGTCCTCGATCGTCGTTATCGTTTCCATTCTTCACAACCGCGATATCTAGTCTTCCCGCCATCCACTGTATTCTTTAATCCCTTCTGTCCTCTCCCTGGTAATTATCCTTACCGTCCCTGTTCCTCTGCCCCCTCCCCCTCTCTCGCTCTTTTCCTCTTTATTCGTCGGCATCTCGCGTACCAATCGAATCTCGGGTTTTACCGTTAGATCCGCCGCTGTAGAGAACGTACAGCATGTATGCGTGCAGGGCTCTTTCGCATACAGCGTGTAGGGAGATCGGTGCAATATTGCCTCTCCCGCCGCTTATCGAGCAAGATGGTGAAACCCGCCTGAAAAGCGCGATCTAATAATGTTCCAACTGTAATCGGGTTGTAATTTCCACGTTGCACAGATTGTAATCTACATTCAGCGAGAATTCGCGACCGAGGCTCTTATTACGCTAGAATACGTTACGGACGATATAACTTCTAAATTATGATGCTGTGGTACATGTAAGTCATATACAATTCACACTCGGAAGCGCTTTTGACAATTATATAGTTGATAGATTAAGCCTAGGATATAAATGATTACGAAATATGGCGAATTATTACATAACTTGGAAAGGACGGTTACTGAAGTATTAAATATATAAAAATTTAGTTAAATACAGAAAATTTTGCTTGATTATTAAAATAATTATGACGCTCAAACTAGTTACTGAAATGTTAAAACTTTTTGCAATATTGTTAATTATCTTGATGGTCCAAAAAATTATTTTCGTATCCAGCTAAATTTTTAGATACTTCAATGCAAAATCATTCTTTCAGTGATACACTAAAAGAAAATACTCGAGAATCGATATTTATTACAATATAGTTAAGCATTGAAAGTATTAATGAGAATAAGTGAATTTGTAAAAATGAAAGCAGTAAGCCTTCCGACAAAGAGATGAATAATAAAACTCAATTTGGATGAACGTGATATTTTCACCCGAGCGGAACTAACGCATGAAGGGAAATGCCAGCTCCTTTCGAAATAGACGACAGAGCGAATAAGCGAGAGAGCAGATCCGAAAAAGCGTTCCTTTGTCGGTGTCGTCCTTTAAATCCGTTTAAAGGGACCACCGACCGACACAGGCTGATTAATAGTCTTTTCTCGGGCGAGTGGGGCTGGGCTCAAAGACAGATCGAGAATGGTTCGGGGACAGGCGGCAAAAATGCCGAGTTCACACTTCGCGGCAATGTTCAGGGCGTTGTGGTTGCTGTTATTGCGACCTTCACCTAACGTGCCGGGGTCATCAACGGCACAAAGCTCGTCGACCTTTCTACATTTGTATCCTTTAGAACCGGTCACGCGATGGTGATGACGGAACCTTGACAAATCCAGGCCACGTGTGCGGTTGGACGTTACATCACCGATACAATTTGCAGTACATGCAGCGGGAGGCGAGAGAACAAATTTATGAAAGTAGGAAGAAGAAATTATTGTGCGCGAACCAAACTTGACAAGCAAAATTTACACATTTCTGTACCAAACGGAATAATACTCGACTCATTCATTAATCAGTCACGCTTGGATAAGTTCAGTAATTGCATCGCTGTTCTTGGAGATAGAAAAAAAGAGACATATGGGGACAAATGGGAAAACGAAACGATGGTCTCGGATAATTGACGGTGCGACACATAACCGAACAAATCAATTCACGGTGTTTACCGTGAGTTTTGTGCATCAGGTTTGACGAATTACATTTGAAAGATCTCCCGTGTGAAATCGCACTATGGTGACCGCGGTACACGTTCGGCACACGTAGCGTACACGTTGCCATGCGTTCGCGCTGATTTACGACTACAGTGGCGGTTTTGTTTCGCTTGACGCTGACTTACCGAATTAGTCCCACTCGCACACGCACACGCATCTCAGAAGTTAATATAAAGCGCAAGCCTCCCTGCCGCATCTTTCTTCCGGAGTATTCTTTTTTCCTTCCTCACCGCCCACGAGCGGATGTCACGACAGTTGTAGCACGAGAAATAATTAATTTTTTTCGGTCAGAAAAGAGAGAGCATAGGACGAAAGACAGAATATTCATGACAATTCACATGACAATTGGTGTTCCGTTAGCATATACTTTCTTCGCAATCACGATATAATATAATGTTGTCATGTGGTTGATGTAATATATTTTTCATTATATCTGAATACATCATGCTCTTTAAAACTTTCAGAACAATATTCATAATCCGTTTTTATTTCGAGACAGCATCTTAAGTAATGTCTGAGAAAAATGGTCTGGTTGGATTAAATAGTAATTCTGGCAGAAAACGGACGAATCAGAATTTTCTTGTAAAATCTATTAGAATTCTGATTGATATTGTTCTGATAAAAATTGTTCTGATAAAAATAAAAATTCTAATAGATTTTATCAGAAATATTATATCAACTAGAATGTCGGTTATCTCTAGAATTCTAATAAATTTAACCAGAAAATTCTGATTCGTCCATTTTCAACCAGAAATTTTTTCAATGTTAAGATGCTAATATGGCTCTTTAATTGGTTCACGACACTTTAAAACTGAACTTAAGACGGTCCTAAATATAAGATCCAAATATGAATATCGTCAATGGAATGAATTTTATTTTGAAAAGGGTAGTCTCAAGACTGAAAATTGAGCCACTCTTTCTCAAGATTGGCTAATTTTTACTCTTTAGAATGAGATTCCAGTCCAAAGAATTTAAGGAGTATATTACAGGTCCTTCCATCGCTGACAAAAATAATCTTTTTAAAAAAGAACACATAATTAATATAAAGTATACAAAATATGAAGTTTAATTTTCTATAATATTTTAATGTACATTGAAATACGCGCTACCAAAGATGCGAAAAAGCGAAGAGCCTCATGCAGTACGAAGAACATAGATTTACTCCGTTCCGCGGCTCGGAACCGCGGGTGCATTCGATTTGATTATTTTCACGTGCGAAAAGAGCTTCTGCGGCGACGAATAAAAAGACAGGTGACGCGCAGGTGAAAGAAACAAAAAGAGAACGAGAGAAAAACAGAGAAAGAGAGAGGGGGAAAGAAAGAGAAATAGAGTGGGACAGAAGGAGAGCCTTTAAATCGCCCGTCTCGAAAGCGGAACGCTCTCAACGTCGTCGTTCGTGTGCTTCTACACGCGAGAGCGCACGGGCAGACAAAATGAGCTCGAGGCGAGGTAGTGAGAGATGCCACCACAGAGTAATTTTACAGCAAATAGGTTTACACAGCATTAGGTGGAGGGAAGCGACCTACGAGACGATACAGCCGCGCATTGCCGCGGGGTGAACGTACTTGACCGTCGTGTACACACGTAAACGTACACGCACATGGATATCCACCCGTATGTACACACAACGTGGACACACGTACACGCGAAACGGCCGCTGTGGCTATTATTCTCAATTACCATCGGCTATCAGGCATGTCGCAACCACGTCGCTGCAGCTTCGATGACAAGTGCTTTTGCGCGAAACCATCGCGAACTTTTGCCACTTTCAATTTCACAGCTCGTCAATGCGACATCAAGGTATATTCTGGAATAGACGTGATTGCCTGAACGGCTAAGTGAATTTTGCCGCTGTAAAATTAAGTAATCATAAACTCGTCATAAGCGAATAAATACATTTAAGATTAAGGAAATACATTGACAACATTTTTTATGAAATTCGTAAAAAAAAGCCAGTCGCATAAACTTGTTTTTTTAATTAAAAGAATTAATGCTTAAAATTGAATTGAAATATTTATCTTAATTTCCAATTATTAAACATTCGTAATCTCTAAGAAACCTCTGCTATACATAGAATAGAGTTATCATTACGACGGAATGCGCTTCAGGGTTGAAATTCATTTACAGCTGCTAGTTAATCATTGCATCTAAGTGATATATTTTCTACCGTGTCAAGCACACGCATTTTCTTATTATTGATTAGAGTGATTAGATGATAATACAAGAAGCAAGCTCTGTACAAATGACACGGGGCTCGAAAATAAATGTAGGAGGATATCATAATAAGATGGACTATTCTCGGAATGTGTTGGAGCATCCGAAAACAAGACTAAGCGCCTTATGGATGAGCAAGGACGGCGACTACTCTATGGATCAGGCAGTCGGGGGACCGGCCCTGTAATTTCAGGCCCTGTAATGGGCCTCCAGTCTCACAATTAGACCTTCCTGCGTCATCTCCCTCGGCGTCACGGAGCGTCCTCTTCATTCGCAAAAGACCACTCTCCTTCTGTGCGCGTCGCGAACGCTCGATCGAATCTCTCGGCACTTTAATATCGACTCGGCAGCGCGATGAGCATCTGAATTTAGAAAACAACGACGAATCAATTCTGCAAGATGAGAAATCCTCTTTCTTCTTCACTCTTATGAGTAACACCCGGTAGATATCTGACGCGTTAATCGCTCGACGCTCTAACACTTTAGTATGTAAAACATTACCGCTAAAAACTCAAATGCACAGGATGCCACTGCTATTGCTTCATCGTCGTCCATGCGAGATTTCTCATACATAAATACTAAGCGGAAAAATTTTCTTAACGTTGCGAAGAACGGTCTCGGCATGCCATAATACCGTAAGATCATAGAGCCGACTTCGTCTTTGCAGAGGATACGGATTCGAACTCGATGATGATGACGGTGCATGTCTTGTTCTTACTCTTCGAATACCCTTGAGGATCCTCCGAGGATAATTACATAGTAGCTTAGCCCTAGTGCGGCAAAGAAGAGACCGTATAAAATAATCGAAACAATCCGCGGCGACCCCCGACATATCGTAGGACTTTGGAGCACCATTAGTCACCTTCTACATCTTAAAACTCGCATTGACCCGGTTGAAATTGTTCAAGAATACTGATGTTCTTCGTCGCCGAGGATTGGTTAGATATAACATACCTTATCCAACGTTCCCTCTGCGCGGAAGCATCCCGTATTATTAGAGTCGCAATCATAGAAATTATTACCCTTCTTCGGTCCCGCGTACCCTCCCACTACAATCCTTGCCCATTCTCCGGAGACGTAGCGATATAACGTAAAATGAAGATCCTTCGAGAGGGATCATCGTTAATTCGAACGTCGAATGTAACCGTTGTCGTTAACGAGTCATCGTCGCAATTGATTCATATTGACATTTATTATCTAAATGAGATTTCGCCTTATCAAGACTAAATTAAAATTAAGACATTGACATACCCATCATCTTGCATTAAGCAGGATTACGGAGTAGAAATTAAAATCTTCGTCCTCTACCATTTTCGTTTCAAGACATTCTTGAAGTATAAGATACGGCAAAATTCAACGTAAATCGACTTTAGACTTATATACAAATGAGTAATTTAGCTATCAAATTCTAAATCTAAGAAATTACACGAAGTAATTCCCATTAAGTCTTGTAAATTATTTTAGATGTGTAACATATCGCAAAATTTGATGCAAATCTAGATTAATGCTATCTATCAAATTCTAAACATGAAGGATTAAGTCAACTGCTATTAGGGTTACGCAACAGAAAATCTTAATATATTATGACAGATATTAAACATTCCAGCACGTGAGACGTTTTATTCAGATAATCTAATCAGAAAGCGTTTATCACATCACATTCTCCGAAACGAAAACGTTATTTAGCATTAATCTGTCATTTACATAGTCGAAGTAAGCTGCTAAAATCAACATCGTGAATTTTCATTCGCCGACAATTCTAAGCGCTTAAATATTTGTGGCATTTATGCCTCTTTGTATGCGCTGGCCTTGAGAAGCCAGTTGTCTCGTAAGCACGATACCGTTTGTTCTTCTAGCGGGGCGGGAACGGGTTCGCGAGATAATACATGCGAGATGAGAAGAGAAAGAGAGAAAGCGACATACGGGAGAAGAGCGAACGAGGTCTCGAGGTCGTTTCTGGGCGTGGTGGCATCCACCTTTACATCCTCGATGTGGTATATATACCTTTCAGCCTAGCCTACCTCTCGCTACACGTCTTTTCCTTCGACTTCCCTTCGTCTGGAGGCCCGACACCCCCGTTCTCCACGCAGTCGGACGTAGAGGGTTTCGGCTCTTCAGGCCATTTATTTTTTCTCGATCCAGCCTCCAGGGCTGTCCAAACGATAGGCTGACGATCATGGCAGACTCGGCCTATTGTTTTAGCCTGGGTACTATTAAATTGAAGCCCGGAGCGATCGACCGGCTGCGTCCACGTGTGTTAACTCGTAGGCGGTTATAGCGCGCATCGTTCGTATCTCCACAAGATAGGTAGGCTTTATCGCGTTTTCATGGAACGCGAATACATAAATCGTAAACGAGACGCAATTATAGTTTTATTGAACTCTCTGAATGATTTCGGATATACCTACGACGGATCTTCCCAGTGATTGCAGAGAGAGATGCATTAATCATTAAAGAATTGAAAGGCATGGATTTGAAGAAGAATGTATTCTAACAAAACGAAAAAGAGACTTTTTCCCAAAGCGAGATATCCTTTCGGCTGTGTAAAGATTAAGATCCTTAATGTTGCTTTTAAGAATCTTAATTCAACTCAAGACGCTGTAATAGCACGCAATAATGTTTGTTAAGAGCGCTACTTTGTTACGATAGTCTGCAGAAGAACGCAATGTATATCCTATAGATGCGGGCGCGCACAAGCTAACGAAGAACACTTCAATCAGTATTGCGGAACCCGTGTACCCTTGAGGAGAAACCCTACCGCAATACTACTACCACTCATTACATTTGCAAGTCATTCGACGAAGAGAGGTATTACGCGCGAAACTAATTACATAGAAAACTCAAGTATCTTCATCCCAGTGCTGAATGCGAGTCTGGATAAAGAATAAAAAAAGGGAAACAAAAGGCCGAGAATAATCCACTCGTCGGTGAATCGAGGGTTATGAGGTTACAAAGTATGCAAAGAGGACAACTCTATGCCGTTTCTTCCTTCCTTATGGATACATTCGCGGTTACGAGAAAGAATGGACGTAAGAGCGGACGAAAAAAATTACGAATACTTGTGGTAGCCATTTCCGTCTTGCTTTATCTGTGCAAGCGAAGATGGAAACTGCAGAACGTGCACCTGGACGAACCATCGACATCGGAAAGCCGAACGAGAGCAACAGGACTCTTGTGTTCGGCAAGCTAGAAAGAGAGAAGGGGGGGAGAGAGAGAGAGAGAGAGAAAGAAGACAGGAGGCAAAGGAAAGAACAGAGAATAGAGGCAAGCAAAGAGAAGAGCATCTCGCCTCTCTGAACAGCAAACAAAAACTCTAATCGAACTTTCCGAAGCTCGAGCTCGTTGGACGTTTTATGATAGGCGCAGGCCCAAGGCTACTAGTGAATGGTTATTCATCCGCACAAAGATGTACACGACTCACGTTGCGTCTCAGTTATTAAAGAATGGGCGTCCCCGTTTAATAACTCTTAAGATATTTATGTATCGGCATGCCGTACCGGAGACCACCCTCTCGTAACGAAACACGCTTCGATCTCTTCCGCTTTTTTTCCATTCGTGCGGAAGAGTGGATACGGATCCTTCAATATGCCACCATGAACACGCGCTCATGCGATAGAAGAAATTGCGATTACGATACACACTTATCTCCCGCCTCCGTTTGCTTGTTGTTCGCTTCGATGATCACGTCGGGCTCGCTTTCCAAGTCAAACAGTGCGGTTTCCGCGCGCGGATCTTCTCTCTCATCATGACGTCTCGGCATCCAGACGTTGAATTTCTCCAGACTGGTACATCCACTTTTCGCATCGCGTCCGCTTATACGCTCGAGATACGCGCTCGTGCGGCGTGCCTCGATACATGTAATATCCGCCAGCCAACGCCGTTGCCATCGCCGTTGCCTCTTTCACAAGCTCGATGCGCGATAAGTACTCCTCGATTCAACAAGGTTCATCAGTCATTCGATCCTCCTCTTCTCCGGCGATCTTTAAACATTTCATGCGGCGGCGGCTCTCGCCGGCGGCCAGTCAGAACGCGCGAACATCTTTAAGCGTCGAAGTAGCACGGTCTTTTTACATATTAAACTGGTTGTATATCTCATGTTAAGGTGGATACAATGACTCCTTCATCATGATATTTCACGCGCGCAAACGATGCCTGCGTACAATACATGGCGTTATTTGTAGCGACGTATCTACTGCGTACGAATTCGCCCCATTGATGGCGAGAGGATACTTGTAACTCATCGCGATTAGTCGAGAGTGTCTTCTCCCAATCTGTGTTCCGACTACTAATTACTCCGAATGAGTGAGTACACATGACGAAGATGTACGTACACATGCGTCCATTATTGTGTGTGCTTCGTTCGCGCTATTCTCATTTCCTTTACGCGACTAGCGATTTGCCAATGGCCGGACGTAACGCATCGTTCTGACTCGAGTGTACCTCGTGTTATTCCTTCGCGATCTCTTCTCCGGGGTTTTCTGCGACGAAACTGGACCGCGTAGAGTCGCCGCTGCGGCCTCAGCGCAGACGCTGCTTGTTTAAATATTAATTATGTATGCCTGACGGTGTACCCCAACGCATACGCACTTACCTGCATATAGATTGCCTCCGCTAAGTCCCATCGCACAGGTTCGCACAAACGTACGCGCGGTCCTACCATCATGCCGCGTGTGTATGTATGCATGCACGTTTCTCCGCTTCTTCTATCTCTGTCCCTTCTTCCTTAGTCGCACGAAGTGCCATTTCGCATAAACGTTCGATACACTTGCATCGCCGAACTGCAGGGGGCGATGTCTCTGAGGCTTCGTATACATCCGTGATACGTCCGACCTTCCCTTTTTCTTTCTACTTTAATGCAGAGCGACGGGAGAAACTGCTGGTATTTTTCGAATGATCAACGATAATCAACGAGAGATTTCTCATGAATTCTTCTACACAATAAGCGACTTTCAAGAATTAAATTAACAATAGATTTTTATCAATTCCTCTTAAACTCACTGATGGCGATGTAGAATTCATTAGCACCAATTGATATTGTATATCCTAAAACATATTAAAGTCGGAATAAATCGATCGGAAAGGACGAGGTTTCGTGGCGGAAACAGTATCGTGCAGAAAGGCATGTAAATGAACAACGCAATTTGTCTACGGCGCGATTGATCGCGAGAGAGAGTTCGATTGGAAATAGCTCTCGCAATGGCATGATATTCGATATTTATACCCAGCTTCTTACTGGATCCCACCAACCTTCGTAATGACAGAAATTGTATGCTAATTAGGGATAAGAACGGGGAAGAGCATAGACTTGGTGTCCTTAAAGCGTACTTGCCGCTTTTGTTCCCTCACCTTTTCTGTTGTCTACTCTTAACAGTCGTCGCCGTTGTCAGCATCGACTTTTCTTACGCAAATGAACCTTATATTTATCGTCTCGGATGGTGGCGGTTGTATTAATATCCGACAACTTATCTTGGCATGCGCGTTTTGTCACAGTGACGCGACGTGCGTAAATATACATTGCAAAAGCTTTCGCAGCCGAAAAAACGAACAAACCGTTAACCGCGAAAAGCACTCGCGAGGCTTATCATAAGTCCTACTCAAGTTCTTCATGATAAATGAAAGAGACAGCAAACCTCACGGTTAACGCGCAGTCTTAAGTCGATAGCTGATATTTCTATTCGCGAGCTTCCTCGGAATGGCAAGTGCCGGCCCGTCGCGGTCGAGATGCCCGCAGGTGGTATTGATCACTGACATTGTGGTATTCGTATAATGACCCGCTGATAGCCGGGTGCTCTGCTCGCGAGAGAAAGGGAAAGGTTGCAGCGTGCCGACATGCCGGATGATGGACGGCGAAAGCAACAGAGGAAGCACTGCTGAGGAGAGAGAGAGAAAGAAGACTGGATATACATTGATTGGATACAAGCGGAGGTTGTTACCACCAGCTGGCACCTAGACCAATATCGCTTGCTAACACTAAGATGCACCGGCGAGGCGGTCCGCCGCTTCTTTATCGAGTCGTGCATCGAGTATCATCGATTCCTACTTCTCTATTGGCGAGGCAATTCGCTTAAAACGTTAGAAAGCAAACAGAGACGCGCGTATACTGTCAGATGTATGTGGCTGAAAATAACAATGCCTAAACGATTTTTTCTTGTCAATTAATTCCGATCACATCAATCTTGCGTGAGAATTATTTCGGTCTTGTTAATTAAAGTATTGCTTGGTAAATCAGAGTACAAACAATCGACGTATACAGTTACACATTAGACTGTACATTGAAAAAAATTATACATTGAAAAAATTACTAAATCTTAATATACATTTTAATAGTACTTAAGTAAATGTTTACTTAAGCTACTTTAGCTCACTTTAAACGATCTGTAATTCATGACTAAATTGGAAACAGAATTCTATTTATAGTACTGCATATTGTGTAACATAGAAAATATTTGAAATAAAACACACATAATATGTAGAAAATATTGTATATATCAGTGATATTTTTGTATGTGTATTTTACGCGACACGCAATATTATAAAATTCTACCTCCAGTTTGGTCGTGAACTATATAGATAAATATTTTCTCAATAAAAAAATAATAGTTACATTAATAGCTTTCATATAAAATAAATATATATTTACATTTAGTAAATATTTACTTAGAACTATTCAACACACATTTATTAAAATTTATCCTTTTCAGTATAGAGAAAGAAACTTTCAAATATTTTGAATAAAATTAGAAAATGAAAATATATCGAGCACACAAAAGATTACCCTATAACATTTTTGTACTATTCCATATTATATCTCTATGTTGCAGATATAAAGCCGATGTTTAATTAATTAATCCAATCATCGAATATTGCGAAAACCAGCGATATTCAACAAATTAGCGTAACTAAACGGAGACAAGAGATATAGAGTAATCTACAACACAAATGGCGCTAACCTTCCATTATGAAAAGAGGAGCACGACAACAGATAGGGTAGAATGAACAAAGAAGAGCAGGAGAGTGGTGGACCGCCGGCAAGCTGACCTCCCGCTTGACCCGAGACGCCTCCGCAACGGCGACCTTAACCATCGTCGTGGCGGTTACGGTCGCGATCGCCGGCGGCCCCCGAGAAGCCGCTCCCGGATTTATTTAATTAGTCCCTGAGGTACTACCGTGCTTCGTCAACGCGTCTGTCCGACTGTTACTCTTCCTTTCTTACTCTTTCTGTTTCGTCTGTTTTTTTACTCTCTCTCTCTCTCTCTCTCTCTCTCTCTCTCTCTCTCTCTCCTTCTCCTCTTCCTCCTCCTCCCCCTCCCTCACCCTCTTGTCCTGCATTTGTTCGTCCTTACGTTTGAAACGATTTTTTCTCGAAGTAGCACATTAGTCCTTTGGCCCCTTCTCTCTCTCTCTCTCTCTCTCTCTCTCTTTCTCCCTTCCACTCTTCGAATATTCACATGCACGCGGTACGAAGCAACATACGAATGTACACTGATGCTAATTAAACGAAACACAGACCCTAGATATTTATCCCACGCTCGATGCGATATCCGTTCGTAATGAGTCGCGAACGTATAGGCGCCGATCCAGTATAGAACTCGGTCACCAAATTAAAAAAAAAAAATCTGTATCCGAGCAATTGGCACCAAACGTCTTCGGCATAAATTATGACGCCAATATTTCTCAACCTATTTCAATTTCATGTAACATCATATGTGATTTTATGCAAACTCTTTTAAATTGTCTCTTTTATTGTATTATCATTAATAACTGTTTTGGATTGTTAATATCTATGACTCAAGATTTGTTCAAAACATGATAATTAATGAGATGACAGAAACACGTGCGAAATTTTAAAGAATATGGAAAGAAAAGAGACAAAGAAAACCAAAACGATTCCTCTGCGATTCGCGTACGTATACATATATTTGCAAATATATTTACGATAATCGAGAAGGGAAACATCAGCCGTGACACACGTGCAGTGCCTCACTTACCTACTCCTGATTTACATTGCGTTCATCGCCGTTTTAACATTTACCACGGCCACGTTGCGCCAATCTCGTGATGCCCCATCGAGCGCATTGCGTTATCATTACCATTTTAACTCATGCTAATGTGGCCGCGCGCTGGTAGCTCATGCAAATGTTTCCCGCGGCCACCGCCGCCACGCTCGTGGCCCCCGACGAACGATGTTGCATTCATCAGGCCGGATGATTTGAAAAATCTCAAGGACCTTCCTTTCTTTGGGTCTTTAGCACTGTGACGTCCATGATTTATTGAGTAATATTCAGCGGTGTATTGGCTGGCGAAAAAAGGCGCGTAACGTTAATCTGAATAATGAGCCCCCGGCATCAAGCACCGACCGCCACCTTTTCATTGCTATCGATAAATAATGCCCAACTACTAACCCTTCGTTCATTCCCCCTCCCCTCCCCCCTACCCTTTTCGTACTCTCCCTTTGCCATCGATTTCTTTTCCTTCTTTTCTTTTGCGCAAGTATTTATATCGAGTCACTTGAATGTAATACGAGCGATGTGATCTGATTTCAGTTGCGAATCTCAGACGCTACCTGCTGTCTGTACTTTCGTGATCCCGCGCTCGCGAATAAAAGCAAGCGGTCCCATTTATCTTGTCCCGCAACCAGACTATCCTAGCAGATCTCGATTAGTGCGCGAGCACGTTCGAGACGCGAGGCGCTTCGCAATCTGGCATTGCGCCATGATTCTCAGAGCAGGAAAAAGCTTCCCCGTTCAATGGATCTTATAA
>Ga0157364_1001483_pt1 | contig 20040 bp, 14 predicted proteins | sample AttsexASBM2_FD_111476 | JGI IMG/M metagenome (GOLD analysis project Ga0157364, IMG submission 111476) | Fungus gardens microbial communities from leaf cutter ant in Ribeirão Preto, State of São Paulo, Brazil - Atta sexdens ASBM2 | ecosystem: Host-associated > Fungi > Mycelium > Unclassified ...
ACGGGTACAATTGCCGAGAATTTGCATATACACGGGAATGACGCCTTCCTGGATCTGAACGACGCGGCACGCAACACGTGCCTAATTATTTTCTTGCGGCTTACAGAGCGCATTTGCCTTCTCTTATACGCCCTTCCCTAGTATAACGATCCGCGAGGCAGATCTCTCGTCGTTTTTCACTCGCGGAATATTCATACGGGCTGATATCAACCTCGGAGAGCCGTATCGCGCGGCATGGCGTAAGAGTGTTTGCGCTCGTAAATTCGACTTTATATCGCGCGTAAAGAAGAATAGAAGTGACATTATTTATTTTCATCATGAATCAATTAGAAAGGAAAAGCCCTCGAAGGATTTTTGCATCTCTCATAATTATCGAAATTATCGAAATTATCATGATTTCGCGACTTAATTAGAAAGAATAGCAGCTCATATAGCAGAAGCTTGCAGTAATGCTGTAACGTTTGCAATGTTACTGCAATCCTTATAAGCGCATAATATTATTTGATATTAAATAATATTTTAGATATATTCTCTTAAAATATTAAGTGTAACATTTTAAGAATATTGTACTAAAATTATATAATATTAAGTAATATATAATATTAAGTAATATTAAGTAATATTCTCGAAATATTAATGAAAGGTTACATGTCCGCACTCCTGATAATATTGCATGATTATTAAAAGTAACATTATTTAATGGTACTGTAATATTGTATAAATATTAAAAAGTATTATAACAAAATTTATTTTAATTAATTTTTTTAAAACTGTTAGTATAAGTTTAAAGACTAAAAATAATTTTAGCGCACAATTGTAGAACTGAATATGTATGTACTTAAAATCGAAAACGTTTGTAAAATGCGAAAACGTTTTTTTAGCACAAGATGCAGCTGATGAGAATTTTTCGTTACTGGATTGTGAATTCAAATTGCACTAAATTAAGAATAATTAATATTTATAAATATTTTAATAATATTTTATAATAAATTTCAGAGATATTAAGATAACATCCAGGATATTATATAAGGGGACATATAACCTCTGTAGAATACTCTCATAATATTAAAAAATATTATATGGCATTTTCGAAATATTATAATAACTTATTTTAATTTTTTAATAATAATCATATAACATTTTAGGAATATTTTGCGCTTATAGGGATATTGAAATAATCTGTGTATGGAAACTACATCCATACAGTACAGAATTTGCAGCTACAAAATAGCATTACAAAATTTCTGTAGTATTTCTACAACTTTTATGCAACTTTGTGTTGTAGGAACAGAGACCATAAAACAATATATTTTCATTTTGAAAAATATTGCTTCCATAATAACATTCTGTAACAATATTACTTGCAAATTTAATTTCTTAAATATTTAAATGAAAAAAGATTACGTAAAGCAACTCTGTTAAATTTTTGCCGAGAATCGACTTTACATTGAACTTTAAAGCAACTAGCCCAGGTGAGATAGAACCCGCAGGTGACATCGCGGATCAATTATGCAGCGTACGATGTTGCGAATAAGTCGAAGCCTTGTTCGAGATAGATATATATATGTATTCGCCTAGACATATATATATTCTGTTCCCTTGATTGCGACGAACGACGTCTCACGGAAATCGATCGTGTAGAATCGGTATTTATTTTCACAGGCCTCTCGTAGACGCGCGTCGACGAGGTCGCACGTGCATTCATAAAAAGGTCTAGTGCAGCCGGTGCAGCGACCTTGAAGTTACTCATTGAATGAACATAAGGCATACTTGCGAATAACGGTGATCGTTGTTGGAACTTTAATCATATATGCATTAGTACCGCGAGTACAATGTTTTCTTATACAAATTTAGCAGTCTTGATCTTATATTATTGTAATTGATCTACGACTGCTTTTCTTTTAGAAGACACAGTCGACACAAACATCGTTCTACCTCTTAATTCTTGACATATTCAATGAATAACAAAGATAGAATGATACTTGACGACTGTATCTCTTAAAAGGAAAGCAGCCTATACCAATTATTTAAGATCGACTTTTTTACAGTGATTTTATCACTGATTAATTGCTTAATTAATCGAATGTTTATCGTTTCGTATTGATTTTAGGTCTCTATCAGGGTAGCGATCGTGTAACTTTTTCTCTCAAGTAGAAACATGAAAAGCGAACATTTTTATTAAAAAGTTATATGATCGCGAGAGCGATTGCACTGTTTGGATAGCTGACTAACGGAATTAGTAAGCTAGAATTCATGGAATTCTTTGATCATGACATTCCCTATTCAAACTTCAGGAGTGGACTTATCTACAGACTGGTTTACCTATCTTTTCAATCTCTTAAAATTGATTAAAATAATATAAAAGGCTTTATGAAGTAGAAATTAAAATACAGCTATATATTCATAACTTTATTACACTTTTAACATCTGCAACCAATATTAGATATTAGATATTACAGGAGACATTAAAAAAGTTCGTAAACAGTTATGAAGCAATAATTCAATATATGCTGACAGAATCGTCCAAAAAGTCATAAAAAATAATGGAGCACTTATAACATATACTTTGTTATAATCGTTTGTTACCAAATAGATTGCTTGGGGCTGGCAGTACTTTAGATCCATCACTGTCGGGAAACGGTTCACGAAACCGGTCAGTCAGTTGCCTCGGCAGAAGGCAGAGAGAATGTTCGTCTCGTGGGTTTTAGAAAATTCCGTTGTTGAAAAGCCACAAGCGGAGGATGCGCCAAATGATACATTCGCAAAACTGTGAATGTGAAAACCATATCTCGCCATATCGATATCATGTCGCGGCAGCGGAAACGCGCGCTCTTCCGGATACTTCAAATCATCGTCTGCCTTGGAGTTGTCTTCTTGACGCTGAAGCTATTTCTCGCTGTTATCGGCGACGAGAGCAGACCTCTTCCCATCGACGACGATCTAAGAAAGCTGATGGTAAGTCACTGAGAGATTTAAAATCTCAAGAGGATCGATATAATTCTGAATCGTTTATCTCAGATCGAAGTCGAAGCGGATAATACACGACGAGCGTTGAACATTGAAAGAGTTTGTAAAAAGTATAATTTGGGATTTTATCGAAAGCTCGCCGATAACTCTCTATTCAAGCATCCACCTGCGCCGCAGTATGCGGTCTTCTATATGGACAGGTTTGTAAAAAGTATCAGAAAAGAAGAAGAAAATATATTTTGACTATTAACGATCGATCCTTATCGAAGGTTTCAAGGTACCCACAAGATGATGATTTCTGCGCAGAGTACACAACATATCGTACTGTCCAGTGTATAAAGCTGGCACCACGACCTGGCTCTACAATCTTTGTCTGTTAATGAACGTGCCCGAGGAGACGTTGAATAGCGGTAAAGAACAGCTGTCGACTATCGCCAGGAGAGCGATACCGGAACTTGAATATCCTGAAGCCGATCACGTTCTGACAACGAGCAGAAAATTGTTAATCGTGCGACATCCTTTTGAGAGGTTGTTAAGTGCCTATCGTGATAAATTGGAGAACTCCATCGCCGGACGGGAACACGGGACACTTTATTTCTATCGCAAATTCGGGGCCAAGATTGTGCAGAAGTATCGTAGTAAGTCATGGGAAGAAAAAAAATGAGGGAGAAACGTTGACTAAAAATCCTTTTCTTTATTTTGCACGATAACCGTTATTGTAAGGTCAGATTTATTTTTGCGATTAATTCTTCTGTCGATAAATAATAATACTTTTTTATCTTTTCATTATCATGTTTCATAAAACATTTTTTCGTTAAAAACGTAGAAATGAAAATGATATAAAGTCTGCCAAACTGCTCTTTATTATTCGAAAGATATAGAATAATTTTTTAGGTGTTATAACAAAATTCACATAAAAATATATAATTTTTTACTGTACTCGATATCTATTGATTGAAGGATTAAGTTTTAAATTTTGAAAATGTATTGAATATATTTTATTTAATTTTATTAAAGAAAAAGACAAAGAATAGCAATGAATCCGATAAAAAAACTTTCAGAAGAAAATTTCACGGAGCCACAGCCGAATCAAATGATCCGACGCGAGGGTGTACCGCCACCGGCTGGGATGGAACCGACCTTCCGAGAGTTTATCGAATACATGATCGAGACTGACCTAGGCAGTTACGAAGACGATCATTGGATGCCATATTATCTCTTTTGCACACCGTGCCTCGTTAAATACGACATCATCGCAAAGGTATCGAAATTCGCATCCGAGATCGCTGATCGTAATCTTGTAATATTTTGCGTTAACACTAAAAGTAGCACACAAAGCCTATAAAGCGTTAAAAAAGCATATAAGCACTTTTTCAGCGTTTTATAGTCGCTGTGCTACTTTGTGGATAATAGAAATACCAAGCGAATGAATTACTGTGAAAATAAAAAAAGTAAAAAACTAAATATTTCATTAGTATAAAACATAATGAAAATATTCAAAAATTATATCTTTTATACAAAATAATATTAATTTAAAAAGTAGAAATAGTCAATAACCGGTATTTCTATTAGTATCAACAAAAAAAAATTCAAAAGTGTTAGATATATATGTATTGAAATTTTTTACAAAACATCACACCAGCGATTATTTTAAAGCTCTTGTAATGTAATAATATTTGCAGGTGGAATCACTGTGGAGAGATCAGGTATATGCGATCAATAAATTAGGATTGCAAGATAAGATCAAGCCCAGATGGAGACATAGTAACAGTTACGCTAACGCCTCCAAGATATACTTTAGCCAATTAAACAAAGAGATGGTGCGAAGACTGTATGCGAAGTTAAGGCTGGATTTTGAACTATTCGATTATTCACCTGATGTTTACTACGAATACGCTACGTCTATTAATTAATTAAAGTTGATCGAGTGAACTTTGTGTCAACAGTCTATTAAGCACAATTTTTTTTTATAATAATATAATAATTATCGTGTCTAGAAAACTGATGTAAACACCATCGATGGCCCACAGAGCAGGCATCTCATTCGTGAGATTTAAAAAAAAAACAAAAGAGAAAAGTACGTTAAGCCCGTACACGCGCACATGTAATCCTGATAATTGATGGAGCTTAAATCACGTTACGTCACGCGACGAACTTTTGTCGACGAAAATCGATCGACCTACTTCTCACCATACTTAAGGTATCGGACCGGCGGTTTGTCCTAAAGTCAAGGGTCCTCAAGTGGATACGTTAATCGTCAAGGATCGCGACAACCTGAAGCAGGGCATTACCCTGCTAACACGCGGCAAGAATGGTGCCAAATGGATCTCACGCAAATTTCCACAAAGTCACATCTAACTTGAATTTCTTTAGAAAGAATAATATTACGATTTTTTCTAATTGTAATATATTGAGGTCTATGAGCCCAATTGAATTAACTGGATCCGTTCATAGTTTTAAAAATCTCTTTTTTTCGTTATTTGCGAATCAACTTTTATATATAATTTCTATAATCTATATATAATTGTGTATAATCCGATATTAAATCGATATCAATATATTCAATCAGCTTAATACAATATTATTTGAGGAATTTCAAGAGTGATACCAAAAAATATAGTTACTGTTTATAACCAAGTTTCGGCGAAGGAGATAAATATATGCATTGCATTTATCAAAAGTCGCATTTATACTATTATCATAAGTATTTCATAAAAAAAAATAACGATATGTTTTATGTAATAAAATAAATAATTTGCATGCGCATAAACTGGTATTTATTACTGGTATTTATTAATCGCAGAAATATCCGATCTTTTACCTTGTTGTGCAGGTCATCCAACACCTCCTGGCCAACCAACCCCAATTCCTCCCAGCTGGGTTCCTGCGGTTTACCCTCGCTCTCGCTGCTACTACAAGTGACACTTTCGTTCCCCTCCGACACGTTCCCTTCTTTTTTATTGTACTGACTACGCCACTCTTTTCGTCCCTCGCCGTTCACAACAGTCACCGCACGATCCGTAATTATACCGCAGGTACGCACGTCCCGTTCATCGTCGTCGTCATCGTCATCGTCAATGAAGTCGACGCCGATCAGACTATCTATTTGAGCATTGCACTCATTTACTGGCGATCCGAAAGGGAAACTGTTGGACCTGCGAGACAAACTGTTTCCCGACAATTTCTGTTCGTTCAAATATTCCCTTTCTAATTCGAAATTGTCGTCCTTATCTCGGAATGTCTTCTTTCGTTCTGGACTTGATGATTTTGTCATCATCTTCTCTTGTCTCGAAGAGGCTTCAGAAATATTACTTCTGTTCGAATCAATCGTGTCCGCGTGACTGTCTCTCTTAAGAATCATCGCTTGCTCCTCCTTTAAAGATATATTTTTCGAGGTTTCTATCGTTGCAATCTGAACTGATTTAGACAGATCATTTTCATCCTTGCTCTTTATTGTCAATTTATCTTCACTATTTGCTGACGGCAGAGCAGTCTGATCTAACGTAATATCTTCTTTCTTTGATATATCATTAATTTCTTGCGAACTACTGCGAGGGGCTTCATTTTCTAGAATCGTTTCACTACTTTTTTTAATTTTCTTCATGTTCTTTATTTCTTCCGTCGGCGTCACCGAATTGATTATAATTAGAGGTCCACCCGTCTTCGTCAGAATACTCTTCTTCGGACTCAGCTGCGCGTTGTGAGTGTACTCTCGCTTGGGACTGCTGGACGCCGACCTGGAAGCTCTCCTTGATCCCCGCTTCTCCATGTGAGGACTGCAAGGTTGCGATGATGGTCGTTTTCTCATCATTTCCGGCATTTTTGTGGCCGGCGACACCGGAAGTGGGATCCTCGTCTTGGGCGTTATCTCGATCGATTCTGTATCGTCGCTGTCGGGTGTCCTTAGTTTCACGATCTCGCCGCCAAAGTGGACGCGTCTGGGTGTCCTACGTTTATCTGCGGACGATGATTCTTCAATGATCCCGTTCATCACATCGATCTTGTTTTTCTTTTCTTCGTTATCCTCACTATCATCATCATCCTTTTCCTCTAGAATTGTCATCGTGATGGCCGTCTCCTCGTTGAACTTGATCTCGGTCTCTAAAACGACTCTCGATGGTGGTATCTCGTCTTCCTCCTCAGCGATACCAGAAGTGTCGCTGTCGCTGTCCCATTTGTCAAAGGCGCGCTCTTTCTTATCAGCCTTCATAATGTCCTGCGTGCGATTCTTGTCTTGTTTCTTTTTGGTCGACTTGATATTGTAGATTTTGGAGAGAACATCGATGTTCTTCTTAAACTTGTCGTCATAATCTGCTAAGTAACTTTCAAATTCTTCCTCACCGACTGCGTCACGGATCTTCATGAGAGATTTCAGAACAGCTTCTTGATGTGGTACCTGGACCAATCGCGAGGCGAAGGCGATCGTGGCATCCTTCAGGATCTGCGTTGTTGGAGGAGGACTGTTCGAGGATGGAAAGAGCAGCAGAGGTGCGCTCAAGATTACGCCTGTCGTCACGTTTGTTTGAAACGGATTGTGAGCATCCGGGCGATTCAAGCCGTCGTGAAGGATCTGAAATAAATGAAAGTATTTCTTGATATCGTTATCTTCATAAAAATTAAATATCCATAAACGAATTTTAGAAGAGACCATAGAGGAATTTTAGAAATTCGTACAGTATTTGAATTTCAAAGCAATTGAACTTAAAATTTATTTATAGAAAAGAATCATTATCGAAATATTATGAAATAATGCTTTGATAAGTTCCTATTAATTGAAGAAATACAATTTTTCCAGAAAGGTGATAAACATAGATCCAAAAAGATGATAAATATATATTTAAAAGAAAGCTACAGGTAATAAAAAATAAGTTACAGACGCTTACGTTTTGAACCATGTCTTCTCTGTTGGGGCTATGAACCAGATAGACCCGCAGCGTGTCCAAAGCGCCCTTACGAACCGCCGGCGCTGGATGTCCCAAATTATTGATCAGCTCCGGCACCACTGGTTGCATGACCTTGTCAACGACATCGGTACTCAGTGTTGGTAAAACGTCCATCAGCACCCGCAGAGCGTGTTGGCGAACCTCCCATTCCGGATCCCGAAGTCTCTCGGAGATCTCGATGAAGGTGGCCTGCGTGTCAACTTCGGACGGAAACCTACGCGTACGCACCTGGTCAAGGACAAACAGCTTGTCAAATTTATTCGCTTTCAAAAAAGAAAACTAGAAGATAAAACGTACACATAGAAATACGTGGCAAGAGTACTCTCTAAGGATTGTTCCATCTTCAGATAAACTATGTGATTTATCTATTGGATAAACAATAGAGTAAAACTTTCTAAATCTCGAGTAAAATTTCACTCGAAGAGACTAAAAATTTAGCCTGTCTTGAAAAAAGACTAAACTTTTACTCTTAAAATTTCACTCTTCAAAGTGAGACGCAACTAAAAGTTTTAAGCTGGGTTCTTCCATTTTTCAGTAAAATTCAGCTCACTGTTTTGCTCTCTTATTCTCTTATGCTCTTACTGTTTTCTTTAAATCTTATGGAATGGAATCTCACTCGAAGAGACTGAAATTTAGCCTATCTTGAAAAAAGAGTGAAAATGAGGTCATTCTTGTTTAAGAGTTTCATTCTTTTTAGAGTGAGATTTACTTTTTTGAAATGAGATTCTTCACTTCAAAAGAGTGAAATCCCTTTTTGAACAAGAGCCATATTTTTCAATCTTTTTCAAGACTGGCTCAATTTTCATTCTTTAGATATTTTCCACCTCAAAGAACAAAGAGAGTATTATAAAATACTTTTATCTCGAACGTACCACGTGTTCCCAAAGAGGTGTCAATTGTATTGCTTGCCCAGACAGCGGAGCGGACATCATCTTACGTCGCGACTGATGACAATGACGACTACCTCGCCGTGCGGACGAACCGTTGTCTTCCGACAAGGACGATGGTCGAGCGACGGGAAGCGAAGCGGGTTCTTCCTGGGGCTGCAGTGGCCCCGCATCTGTCGATCCTGTCATAGATGACGACAAGCAGCCGGACATATCCCCCTACCTCTCGTCCTTCGGGTACCACCGATTGTCCGTCATGATCTCCCGCAAATTTGGCTCCTCACCATTCATCGATGATCCCAGTGGCATATATATGTGCGATTATTATACTAAAGTAAAATTGCATGAAGTCGAAATTGATATACCCTCTTGCTTTTACCTTTGAACTTTAAGATTAATATTCGCGCTCTTCCTCCGTAAATTTTCCTATACATAAATTGCAAAAAAAACTGGCAGGTAGTTTCTTAAAATTATCGAAGGTAGAAAAAGGGTTTGATAGTAGTGTAATAATGATAGCAACGATAATGATAGCAACGATAATAATACAAGGAAAAGAAATCGATTCTTATTACTAAGTTAACTAACTTAACTAGGATTATAAAGACCGGATGTGCTGACATAAAAGTATGCCAATTTAACGATCGACATGTAAGGCCGAGGTTCCTTAAAAATTGTAGAGAATGTGCAATTCCAGTAGTGAAATTACCGGAGTTTTTATTGGCAATTTAAAGATTAGGGTGAAACGTAAAATCACACGAATACATAAAATCTATTATTTCACTGATGCGCGAATTGAATTTAATGTATTAAAACTTCTTCATCGTGTTTATAAGTATATTGGATTGTGACGTCCGAAGCAAGAGAAGCCGCACCAGTTGAAAAACATGCAACTCGCATCTGATTGCGCCTCGTTTTAATATTATATTCGATATTACTCGAATGAAAGAAGTCAAGTCCTTCTAAATGTCCATCATCCTACAGTTCCTCATCACGACTTCCTTCGGAATCGACGATGAATGACTGACGTTTGTTTTGCTTCCGGGATATATGATGCACGATTGACGTTGCAAAGACAGCTATCGCTGTCAAAGAGGTAACGTTTGTCATGCGATGTGAATGGTATCACTGCGAAACAAAGTGCATAATTCACGAACGCGTTGTCTCATAAATAAGAAAAACCGATCAAAACGCAGTCAAGTGGTGCATGTTTTCTGCTTTGTCTTTTTCCCAAGAATGTATAATATACATCCCCAATACGCGCATTTTATACGGAGATAAAAAATATTTCCGACTGATCCTGATCGTCGTATTTGATGATCGAAAGATGATAGAAGTATTTGAACAATATTAAAATTGCGTCGATATTATGTAGGTAAACCGGTACTTTTAAGGAAAAATCGCCTCGCGAGAGGGAAGTCGCTAATTTATTTAGCGACATTAAATCTTTCACGACATGAAAAAAAGTGTAAAAAAGTAGCACACACGAAACGCGATTGCATAATACGGGGCAAAACGTGCGTACTCCTTATATATTTTCTTGAGATATGTATGATAATAATTAAAATTCTCATGCTTTTTTTAAAAGCTTTAATAGTGGACAATCAAAGATAATGAAGCACTGTACTTGATATTAATTAATAAGATTATTATATAGTTTGTTTGATAAATTTAAGAAAATTTGTAAACACAGAATTTTATTAGGATTATCAAGCGAAGTTAAAAAATTTTTTAATCTTAAGCTCGATATTCAAAGAATTGTAACTAGTTATTTTCATTTCATTTGCATTCTGGAAATAATTGTTTAACTTTTATGTTACTAATTATTCAATATACAATATATTTGTTCTTAATTATTCTAATTACAGAATTCAAAATAAAGATTGCAGAAAGAAGTTAAGGAAGATTTATAATTAATTCTAAGATTTATAATTAATCTCACAAAAGTTAATTTTTTTTGCTTTTATTTTTCTATAAGAGTTTTCAAGAAATGTTTATTAATAGATTAATTCATAACTAAATTATTATTTGCAAGATTATTTTAAATTGGATATCTTTAAAAATATTCCATATAACTTTTAAAATAATAAGAAAAAGAGAGAAAAGAAAGTATACTTTCTATAGATAATATCTATAGATAATATAAAAACGAATTTAACATTATATCGCAACTTACGATATATTATTAAAAGGATATATAATATATTTTTAAAATATCAAAATACTTCCCATTTCACAAAAATTTGAAATATTAAACATATATATTCAAAATTTTATTCAAAATTTTAAAACACTTAGACACAGTCAATGTCTCTCAATCAAAAGTATTGCAATTGTGAAAATATAGCTTCATAGGAGTTACTCGTAATTTTGAAGTTTCATGAAAACTTAACATAAAAAACAGAATGCATTTGAATAAAAATTGCATGTGTTGTTTAGAAAATGCAACCAAAAGTAAGCATTTAAGAAAATTCTGCTAATAAGATAATATAAGAAAATCATTCTAGTTGCTTAGAAATGCAATTGCAATGTTGTCGGTATTTTGGCGAGTTATTGTAATTATTGATGTATTGTTTATTGTAATTAATTGGCGATAAACTTACTTTAAGTGAAGTGGTGATGGAACGCGGGCAAGAGTCTGCATTCGACCGCGGCCGGCATGTGACTATTCGCCACCGCGTTCTCCATTGGAGAAGGAACTGCTTCGCAGTTAATATCGACCACCCCCGTCCGTCTCTCTTCCCACTTTAGCGAAAGAGAATCGTCTTATACTTTACAACGAGCTGTAGCGTTGTAAAGTACCTTGACAGAGATACCAAGAGAAATAAATCATTGTAAAAGTATCCTCGCGCGAGAAGACAGGGACAAGTTATAAAGAGTTTTTTTGCATTCCAGCAAATTGTTTTCCATCCCGTTGTGTGTAGAATAATACTCTAACGATGTGTTAATCAATGAAAAATAGATGTAATCGTGAAATAATCTTTTGTCATTTCGGCGATTATTTTGAAGAATACGTTTGAAAATAACGTTGTACGTGGATATCTTAATTATTCGTTTGTGAAATATATAAGTCCTGCTCGCGTTTAGTTGTCGAAGCTTTGACGAGCTACATCCGTTTGTCTAATATTTACAATGCGTCAGTCTTGCTTTACTGACTCTGATTAATCGCTTCATTATTCAGTTCAAGGAAAGTTTCTCCTCTTTCGCGAATCAAAAATCTTTTCTCTCGACGATCCATTCTCCTCTCATCCAAACGTTATCCTGACGTTGTAAGAAACGATTAATGAAAAAAAAATTTATCTCGCTGACTGCGGAAAGTATGAAAGATTGTACTTGTAGTGATAGAAGCTATAACGAATGTATGCCAATGAATGCGCGAGACGGCACGCGATATTCATGAAACTGAATACGGATAATTTCGAAATTCCATCACGGGGAATTCCCAGCGGACACGCTTCCGGGCGATTAGAGAAAGAATTTCAAATAAACGAAGTTTCAGCGACGAATGCAGAAACAGAGTGGAGCGGCAACGGTTGATCGATTTCGCTTGTAATGCCCGGTTCATATCGCGAGTCTTATCAAGCTCGTTTGCTATTAGCGGTACACCCGCATATAATACCGCAATTCAATCTGCCGATTTTACCGTTTTCTTGGAAAAAGAAGTCATCTTATTGTACGTTATGACAAAACACATACTTTCCTTACGATCGATTTAATATACCGAAGTTCTTAATCACGTTCATTACGAAAATTCCTAGTTAATGAATACCGATGTACAATTATAAATCCATCATTAATAAGGTAGATGTTTTATCTATTTCTTGCAATAACATTTATGTCTTTGAACAGCACACATGAATATTTACATTTGTACTTTCAAAAAGCAAATATAGTCGTAAGCAAATCACTGGAAAAAAATGCTTATCTTAAATTTCATTACTTTAAAGTTGAAATTGATGAAATACCATCTTATCTTATTATTTTCATAGTAAAAAATATACTGGAGTAAAATTGAAAATTTAGGCAAGAAATGAAAACGTGTGTTCAAGATTTAAGGAATGTAACAATACCTTTATTTATTGTAGCTTTCCATTAGAATTGATTAGAATTTCACGCGAACTTCGCATAAAAATGTACTATGATTAAGGGGAATAATTTACATTTACCTTTGTCAAGTTAACACTCTCATTGAAAATTGTAATTTTTATATGGATCATATTTTTGATTTTTAGAAATGCTAACTTGATAAAGATTTATATATTTCTCTTCTTTCATTCGATATAAGAAATACATAATCACAATATAAATAAAACTCTTCACGCAGTAGAAAGTTTAACCAACGTATCGGCATACTGAAATTCCGTACTGTTTTCATAGTCGCACATGTCCAAGGCGATTACGCAACTCTCATGAACAACTCTTTTACTATCATTGAGATATCTGTTTAATATCTCGTAGCATTCAGGAGTGGCAATGGAACCTAAAGCCTCCGCACATTCATGCCTGACCATCTCGTTTTCCTCCGTATTTTCCAATGATGCTTGCAATCCTGGCACGGATGTCTCGTCTTGAAGTTGTCCTAGTACAAACGCTATTTCGTGTTTGAACAGGGCACTACCGGTTTTCAAACCTTTATACAAAAACAAAACTCGATTAGTTAGTATTTATTTAATATTTTTAGATTAATATAATTACCTTCAGTAAGAGCTAGAATGCTCTCTCTGGTACCCAAATTTCTCAGTGAGAACATTGCTCTGTATCTGTCAAACAACGACTTGCTTTCATCCAACAAAATATCTCTCAAGACTTTTACATCTGTTATTTTTGCCGGTGGTGCAGGATCAATAGTAGAGTATGAATTCTTTTGTAAGTTCTTTGCATTACTGTTAGACTCTAACCATCTCAATCGATTTAAGGCCAACTCACACGTCTCTGCTACTTCAGGTATAGGATCTTTGCGATACTTTTCCAATAGAGGAATTACACTTGACTCACCGATAGCACCCAGTGCCTCTCCTGTGAAAAAAAAATGCATATAGATATAAAATAGCACAAAGAATGAATACTCTCAAAATTTGAGTGGACTCTAAAGAGTAAATAATTAAGATAAGAAAAAAGAATTGTTTTTGAAAAAGAGTTTTTAACTTTTTAAGAGTGAGATTTTACTTTTTACAGTGAGACTTTACTCTTAAAAGTTTTAATAAACAGATTCTTTATTTTCCTTTAATTTTTCTTTTTGAACAGATTATTGAAGCTTGGATGAAACTTGTGCATGCCAAATACATACCAGCTTCGTGACGTACCATCGGCTCCTGTGACAGATCTTCCAGGACACTTGTTAAAATATTAATGGCTGCAGGATCTCGCATTTGACCTAGACAGTATGCAAGCTCATGTTTCAACAATGCTGACGGATCTTTGAAGCATGCATGGATCTGATCTATTGCTATTGCACCACCGATATTCTTCAGAGTGAATAGAGCGCGGAATCTCTCTTTCAGAGGCCTGGCAGAGTCATTTAGAACTCCGCCTATAGTCAAAATATCGCTTTCATTCGCTTGAACCATTTTTAATTAAATGTTAAATATTACATATATAAATATAAATGAGAAATAAAATTCCAAATATCTTAGATCTGTAAAAAAATACATAGAATATTATAAATATGTAATTATAAAAAAATATGTAATTATAAAATAATATAAATTTTTAATAAATAATTACACAAAAGAAAAAGAAAAATATTGTACAAAAATATTGTATAAAAATTGAGAAATTTATAACTATAAACTGTTGTCAAACTTCTTACCAATTTAATTAATTTCCAAACGAACATCTATTAGTTTTAATGAGTTGGTATAGATATTACTAATGTATTATTATTAATAAATTAACGATTCATTTGTCTCAATTCAATGCGATATTTTTTTAGGTTAACATGCCATGAGTTAAAGCAGGAATCATAACATATGGAAACAATAGATTTACTCCATATTAGTATTTATGGGCCATGTTTTTGAAACAGAATTAAGATCTTTTTTTGATGTGTTTTAGAACGAAATTCTAACAAAAATTGAAGATATATTTTTTTTATAAGTTTTGGAACACAGTCAGCTGATCGAGGCTTAAATAGGAGATTTGTCCAGACTTATTGGGATATGAAGAGTGAAAGCATTCTTCTAATGATGATTTGTGATACTGAGTACACAATATTTCATAATTATCTAAACTCTTCGATCTTGTATTAAAATTTTTGTTATAATTTGTGCATTATAATTGTAAGTCAAAGGTATATTGACGTGAAATTTTGCGTTGATGCATAAGTAACCTGTAGGATAAAATTGACTTGCATCTCCTAAAAATATGGAACCACAAAAAAATGACAATATCGCTTTAAGCGCAAGTACAATATTAAGAGCATGTGCCTCGACGAGTAACGAAGGTATATGTACACTTACTGGTATGCTAGATCGCACCGAAGTTAGATACTGGATGCTGCACCTTTATTTTGAAGTATTTTGATGATTTCTCTGTATCCCCATCTAATGCCGTTAGCACAATTTTTGCTGCTAAGTTTTTGATTAATAATTGTGTACCAAATAGAAAAGCTCAGCAATAAGCCGAGCGATAACTGCACTAGAATGGGTTGAGTTGTGTCATGATCATAATTTGAAAATTTATGGATAGTAATAATGAGAACTTTGAATTTAGCGGAGATATTACGAAACCTCCAGGAAGACAAGCACTCTAAATTAACAATTGGAGCATTTTTCGAATTTATGAGAACTGCGTATCAAGTTAATGATAATTGCGAAGGTCTGGCTAAGATATTGAGTGCTAACAGCGAGATCGACTGGCATGAATTAGCCAAAATTAATTTAGACCTAGAAACACATGAGGATAGTAAAGCAACCAATGATAACTGCCATCCTAGTACTGACGAACAACAAAATGAGAATAATGATCCTATACAAACATTAATATACAACCTGGCACAAACAAGTAATAAGGAATCAAATTCACGTACATCAGAAAGCATGATAAGTTCACAGTCTTCTTCTGTGACATCTTGTAATAGCAATATTTCTAACACATGTAATAATAACAGTTCTGTGAAGGAATCTACCAGTGTAGAAAATTCTTCTAATAAATGTTTAGAGACAGAAGATACTATTAAAGAAACAAATCAGTCATCAGATAGTCAAGTCCAAAATGGAAAGGGAAAAGTATTACAGACTAAAGAACATTTGGAAGAGAATGAATGTGATTTGGCGAAAGTCATGAAGGAAAATCTAAGAGATATTTTGCACGAAGGATTATTAGACTCTGTTTTGCCATACATGCTGCCAAAATCTGTCCTATCACAACCTATTATTAAAAAGTCCACTGCTGTTGCGGATGTTAAGAAAAATTCTTCTTTGAATAATGTAATTGAAAATAAAACCTCAATTCATAAAGAAAGAGACAAGGAAAAAAATAAGACAAACAAGAAATCATTGGAGTAAGTATCTTTTAATTGCAATTACATTTTCAAACATCTTGCAACATAAAGTTAAAAGTATTTTTAATAACTGGATTAATTGTTCATGTTTAATAATATAATTGATATTATTTTTTTATAATGCATTATAGGAATGAAGTGGAAATCCATGTTTGTGATGAAGATAAAAATATCAGAAAAAATTTTCGATGTCCACAAAAGCTTCTTATACAAAAAATGTGTTATTTCGCTGATGTTACAGCAGGACAGAAACTCGACGAGATAGACATATCGGTCCATTGTGATGTAGTTATTTTCGATTGGTTGATGAGATGGGTGAAGAAGGATATCATAAAAAAGTCAGAATGGCCAGTTTTAGAGGCGAATAATGTCATTCCAATTATGGTGTCCGCTTGCTTTTTACAAATGGAACCGCTTTTGGAAAATTGTTTGCAGTATTGTCACGACAATATGTCGGATATCTTAAAAACATCAACAATTTTAACATGTCTAGATGATAATCTTCTTACAAGGCATGCATTTTATTATTATCATAGTTTTGATTGTATTTTACATGATATATTACATCTAATTTGTAATAAATTATTAATTTAAAATTTTCTTTTTTTATTGATGTTTACAATTAGATTGGCTGAATTATTTACTAATGAAGATGTTGAAATGCTAAAAGATAAAAAAGATAAAATTCAGAGTCGTTTGTTCTGTAAGTTAATCGCTTCTCTAGTGGAGACCACTCCAGATAATAAAAAGGGACACTATGGTTCATTGGCTATGATGTTTAGATGTGGAAAGTGCGGCAAGAATGTTATACAATCGATTTCCAATTTTGTGCCTTGCATTCCAAGTGCAATGAAAATTGATAATAAGGGAACTGTTCATAGTAAACATGTCAGGTACACGATATATTTTTATATATAAGCATTATTATATGCATGAAAAATTTAAGAAATAAAAAATAAATAACTTGTAGAGATTTGACTTGGACATTGAATGATTATGTCGTTTCTTTGCGATCGGAATTGCGTTCTTGGCGCAAAGTATATTGGAGATTGTGGGGAGACTGTCATTTTGTGTTCTGTCAACAATGCAATATATACTTTCCAATACATCAGATCGGTTGGTGCTGCTATCATCCGGAATCTGCACAATTCTTCGTAAACGAGCAACAGAAACCTATGCCCTTCCCATTGGGAAGATATCCGTGTTGTAGTCAATCTGCTTATAGATTTGAAGTTTTATCGAATCATCAAAGTGGATGTAGATACAAAGTTAGTATCAATATTATGTGTCTTTATAATTGCGTTATAAAAATGAATTTACTGTTTATGATGTATATAATATACATATAAAAATATAATGAAAATATAGTTTATATAAAGATTTCTATATAGAGTTATTTTTTTTTAGGAACATATACCAGATATAAAGGGCGAGAAAGAATTAAATATGTTAAATATCTTGACAGCACATAGAGAAGTGATAATTTTGGAAGCACCCCAGCTTTTTTTCCCAGAAAAAATTACACGGCTAGTAACACGCGATCCGTCTCTTCGTCCAGGCAAATTAGTGTGTAAGGATACGATGTGGTGGAATGGAATCGAGCTTGTGCCACAGAGACCAAAACTTGGTTTGCTCGGTAAATTGTCAACTTAACGCTTTCTTTTCTATATATGCAGGATCAAATTCTATAACGCAGAAAAAATTCACAAAACAGGAAAAATTTGGGGAGGTTCGGGACTTCGTCGATTACTTCAAATACAGGATTCGCAAAAGTCTGTACAGAAGATTTATCGGCGAATTTCCGTAACCACGGATATTTCGTCTCCTACTTCCTCGATTACAGACGAAGAAGACGATGAAGACGACGGCGGGACAGTGTACGAGGACAGCAGTGTAGATGACGAATCATATTACAGTGAAGAATCCAATACGTTAGGCATATTAAAGTCGATGGCTAAAGCAAAGCATCAAAGTAGTAGTCACAAGTAACAAATCATGTTGTTGAAATAGTAAGTATCTTTATAACATAAAATGTTTATATATGATTTTTATGTTCCTTTTAGGAATGGTAGATGTTGGAGTGGGAATTTAAATGTAAGACACAATCAAGATAATCAGAGAGATTTTGAAGAAAAAGCTGCGGCGCAAATGACAGCTCTTCTGACAAAGAGAACAGTCACAGAGAATTTGTTTTCAAAATTTAATAAGCAACAGCATGGCTATAAAACTAAGCAACCTGTTGGTATGTTTTCCGTGCAATATATTTTATAATTACGATCATATTATGGCTACGTTTCAATATTCACTATCAATACCGAAAATCTATAATATAACGTTACATGCGCTATAAATTTTCAATATTGGTAATGAAATCGAAATGCAGCTATATAGTGAGGTCTAAAAATCCCGAAACTAGCTAATTATCTCAGAAAGTATTGGCTTATTGGAAAAATGTTTCAGATAAAATTGAAAGATTCAAAAAATCTATTTACTGATTTTATTAGTTTGATCTTGTGGTGGCATTGCCAATGTCAAATCAAGGTCACATCGATTTTTTTTAAATGAAATGCTTTATTTTTTATTTAATAGCTGGTGCCAAGAACTTTTTAAAATATTACAATAAAGTTCATTCATTTTCATTAAGTACTTTTCGAATTATAAGATTTGAAAATTACAGTACCATCATCATTAGAGTGAGCATTATCCGAAATGTCCGATGATTAAAACCTCTTGAATGTTGTTATGCCGTGGATAATATTTGTCAAGATTAAGGCCATTGGAATTTGTTTTTCTTATTTTCGTTTTTACATAAAAATGAATTTTTAATGCAAAAATATTTAATGCAAAAATAGTTTATCGATATCGATAAACAGAGATAATTTTATTGTAAAAGTTTTGTATAAAACATTTTTTGATATCTCGAATAATTTTTAAGATACAACAAAAAAACTAAAATCCACGTTACATAAGATTTTATTCCTTTAAACCATTTTTCCATCGCAACTAACATTTTCTAAATTTATTTTTTTATGTATCCTATACAAAGTTTTATTAAAATCAGAATTTAACACTTCGTTAAATCAGAATTTAACATAGTTTCCTCGTTAATGAAAATGAACTTTATTGTCAAGTGAAAAACTCTTGACATTAGTTATTACATTCTGGATTAAAAAATAGGATGGCCTATTAAAAAAAAAATCAGTATAACTTAATCTTGGCGACGCTACCCAAAGTCAAACTAATCAGTAAAAATTTTTTTAAACTCTACAATTTTAAAATATTTTTCCAATAAACCAATACTTTCTAAGATAATTAACCGTTTTAGGACTTCTGGATTTTTTATATATACTTATATATATATATGAATAAGGAAACATATGAATAACACTTAAAAAAAATAACATAAATAATATGTATCTGAAACAGGTGGGACATATGTAAAACTAGAAATCGAGTTTCGCGAACGATTGGCCCAGTCATATAAATACAAGAATCCTTCAATAGGAAAGACTCGTATTAAGTCAAATAAATCTTAATTTGTATGTAGATACGATTAAAGATTTGTTTGAAATATTATTGGAAAAATTTTGTTGTTGATTGATTTTATATAAGGTATACACACACACACACACACACACACGCACGCGCGCGCGCATACACATTCAATACTCCATATCAATTAATAATTAAATAAGAAATAGGATAAATAACTTTAACTTTTTTTTTCAATTAATATGTTTTATTA
>Ga0157364_1001484_pt1 | contig 20036 bp, 5 predicted proteins | sample AttsexASBM2_FD_111476 | JGI IMG/M metagenome (GOLD analysis project Ga0157364, IMG submission 111476) | Fungus gardens microbial communities from leaf cutter ant in Ribeirão Preto, State of São Paulo, Brazil - Atta sexdens ASBM2 | ecosystem: Host-associated > Fungi > Mycelium > Unclassified ...
ATTTCCAACTGTCCAAGTTCTGACATCTGCGTAACTCCGTGTGCCGACGGTTCTGTTTGCGTGGCACCTTGCAAAAAACCTGGTCCGAATCAATCCAAGGCAAATCTTCCCTTCCCTCAAATCCCGCTTCCCTATAAAGAAATTCCCTCACCAGCTCCTCAATGTTCAGCTCCTAGCTTCAAACCTCGCACTAACCTGAGTGGTCAGCTTGCCCGATTGACCGCCAAAAACGGCCAATCAAACGTACCCATGGTACAGCTTTACAAATCGATCCAGACTGAACCGACTCAGACTCTTCAGGCCCAGAGTTACTCCGAAGACACTTATTATCACACTCAGAGCTACCGCGAAACCCATTGCGAATCCGGCAATCATTGCCAGAACATTCAGAACCGCTGCCAAGACCAGATCCATTGTGATCCCCTTAGTGAAACCCAGAATTTAGTAGACCCACCAAATTTGTCGTCCCACCCGGATCTAGGTACTGGAATCGGTGGCCTCGGCAGCGCGGGTTCCAAGACCGGATCGTTCGCTGGTAGCAGTGCACCCAAACGTGGACGGGGTATCCTGAATCAGGCTGTCGGAGCGGGATCGCGTGTACCCCTGTGCGCTCACTGCAACTCATATGTCAGGTACTCAGGATTGTCCGGATCGATAATAATGACGATGTTTGCTACTTTCGTTGTTGCTTTTCGTATCTTGTCCTAGACATATATGTTTTACTTTTTACAAGCGTTTTTTTTTTTTTATTCGTACTCGTTTTCATATTGATGCTTGTACATATTAGTGTGCGTGTGCGTGTATGTGCGTGTGAATCTATTCTTCTTTTTTAGGTGTTGTTCTTATTATTCTTAGGGATTTTTCCTATTTTAAATTATTTGTAGAATTTTTAGAAAAATTAAAGCATATTTTTGCATCTTTCACTTGCAGCTTATTCGAATTAGGTTCTCAGGCTTATATTTTCGAACTAATTTATACAGTTATGCACTATTTTAGATAATATAAATAATGTAAAAATATGTTATTATAGATGTAGTTATATATACCTAATTAAAAAAATTTTATGTCATTAGGATTTAATTTTATTATACACAATGTTATATTTTGCAATTTTTCCAGATATCTTACTATTAAAATTTTATATTTTGTTAAACAATATTTTTTAAAACTTATTTATTATTATATTGACAATATTTTTTGTTATATTTCTGCATTATGTTTTCGTTTATCAGAGTGATATACGAAAATTCATTGCATTTGTTTGTATCAGTAATTGTCTAAGTGATTAACATGATTTCCATTGCATGTATTGTTGACAGCTAACGAAAAAAATACTAATCACAAGTCGAACGGCTTCACTCTAAAACCAGTGTGTTGTAAAGACAGCAAAGAGTGCACAAGGTTTGTATAAAACTCTACTTCGCAAATATCTATTAACACTTCGTTTTTTAAAAAAATATATACATATATACAAATATATATTACGATACCAAAATATATTACGATCAAATTAATTATAATATAATTATAGAGGGCCTTTCATCACCGCTTTGGGCCAAATCTGGTGCCCCGATCATTTTGTCTGCGTTAACGCTCAATGCCGTCGTCCTCTTCAAGATATCGGCTTCGTCGAGGAAAAAGGACAACTCTATTGCGAATATTGTTTCGAGAAATTTATTGCTCCTACGTGCAACAAATGCAACAACAAAATCAAAGGCGTAAGTACAGTATAAGTGACTTATCATCGACTATGATTCGATGTATTAATAATTTTTTTCATTTTAATGTATAGGATTGCTTGAACGCGATTGGAAAGCACTTCCACCCTGAGTGCTTCAACTGCGCTTATTGTGGCAAACTTTTCGGTAACAATCCGTTCTTCTTGGAGGAAGGATTGCCTTACTGCGAAGCTGGTTAGTATTTCCGCGATAAAACAAAAAAACACAATAAAGTAAAGTGTAATAAAAAGTGTATCATGGCGATTAAAAAACATAATAACATAATAACAATATGTATTAAATTTAAAATACTTCTATTTAAGTTACATGTATTTCATAAAGTTACATATTAAATTATATATTCGATTAAATATGCAAAATTATAAGTGGCAATCTTTTCCTCAATATAGACTGGAACGAGCTGTTTACCACGAAATGCTTCGCATGTGGATTCCCAGTCGAGGTTGGCGACCGTTGGGTGGAAGCCCTAAACAACAATTATCACAGCCAGTGCTTCAATTGCACGGTAAGTAATAATTTTTAGAAGAGTCCTGTCAACATTCTACTTTTTATTTTGTATTATTTTTATTCGTTTTTTTAAAGCTTTATCATTTTTATCGTTCACCGAAATCTACAGGGAATCTCTAAATCTATTAAACCGATGTAAAATTATTTTAAGATTAATATAAGCGTTTGTTTTTTTTTTTGTTGATATATTAGATGTGTAAGAAGAATCTCGAGGGCCAAAGCTTCTATGCGAAAGGCGGTCGTCCTTTTTGTAAAAATCACGCACGTTAAAATAATCATCAACCATCGGATACGATCGATGGAATGACAAGAGGAGAAAAAATAGGAAAGAGCAAAAAATGAAGAGAAAGTGCAACGAAGAAAGAAGCATACAATGTTAATGCATCAATTATCGTGATTATTTTTTTTCTGTGTCTTCGATCAAGATCACTTTAACTAACCCTTTGTTAAATCTACGAGCGATCCTTCGTATAGCTACAAAAATACAGGATTAATTAAGGGTGATTTTGACAACGAAACTTCTTTATCACTGAGTCTGATAATGAATCGCAATATCAGTAATTGAGAGAAAAATGCGATATATTTATAGAATATATACATCATAAAATGATATAAAAAATAATAAAAATAAAAAGTAATAAAAAGAATTTTAAAAAAGCGATGATTATCAATAATACTAAATGATTTAAACATTAAATTTTTTCAACGTCATCAATCACCTTAATTAATTTTACGCAATGCACACGAAGTACTACTAACGTCGCGCGTCGCCCAGCTACGAGAGAGATTTGTTAATTAATATTTATTATCTAGCTTAATTAAAAATGGCGCAGGAAAATGGCCATCAACCATCTCAACTCTAAAGAGTTCAATGGAGATGTAGATCTCCGTTTCCAATCTATAAAATAATTTATTAATCTTTCATTCATATATAATCTTTCTAAAAGGTGCAGTCAAAAGAAACTATATAAATATACAGTTTCTTTTAATCAAATATTTTTTAAAAAGAGCGATTTTATCATGATTTTATATATGTCGCATAGCTTTCGTTAAACATTCATTTGTGCTCTTTAGAATTAAATGATCTTGCGTCTATTAACATGCAGTCTTGTTTTTGACAATTCCGTTTATGAATATTCAATCATCGTCATTCTTTGCGTCACGATATTGACGTCAACCGCGAGCGAACAGAGCAATTAATTATTAGGACGTTGAGGACATTTAATATATCCTTGCACTTTGCGGTTCCCGTTTAATAACAGGAAGCCTAATCGCGATTCTAGCAGGATTAGCGGAATACCTTGTAAAATCGTTCATGGCAGAAAACAACACTGAGACGATACAACACATAACGAACGAGCCGTCGGCGGAGTCTCGATCATGGATCACGCAAAGGTCATCAGAATAATTAGTATTACGTGGGCATAATTTCGTATTTCCAAGGTGCATCGGAATGCAATGAGTTATAACAAAATCTCAGGTAGCATTTCTTTGCTTGACAATCGACGACGGCGGTGCATCGTGACGAGAAAAAGAGAGCACAATCGTGAAAAAATAGAATAAATGATTGTAGAAGTCAGATTGGAAGTATGAATGACGAGTAAATGCGTTAATTACACATAAAGAGAGAAAATGGTTACATGGTTTCTGAGCAATCAAAATTGCATGTGATGGCAAATTGCATGCGATCAGATTTTAAACACGTACAATTCTGATATAAGATTAATGATAATAATAAAACAAATTTAAGTAATTTGACTTTATTTGCTTTGTTTTTTATAAGATTTAGTCTTGTAATTATCGAAATTTATTATATATTCTTAAAATAGTCCAACAGCAAATTCTATTGTGGACATATTTTAAAATAATTACAAACGCAAACTTTTAAAATTAAATATCACCTTAAATAATATTATTATTTATTTTTAATAACAAAAGGATTAATTTAGTTCTAAAGTCATTATTAATCAATGAGAAATGTCATAATGTTTAACAGTTGAAATTTGCATACTCAGAAATATATGCTAGTCAAATGTTGAAAATTCCATTCTTAAATTTATGAACATTTTTCATAAATTATATAATAACAACAAATTGTAATTTAATTATAGACAAAAATTTATAGGCAAAAGAAATATATAGGCAGAAGAAGAAGCGAGTAATATTAATTTATGAGAGTCAATTCGACGTATTTTGTGCATGTAGGTCGTTAAGGATTATTTGCCGAAGATACTTAATAGCTTTACTAAATCGACGACGAGCAGATATATAATCTTAGTGCATGCAAACTTCACCGTAAGTCATCCGCGAGTCTGCCGTACCCTGGAATCAGCCGATTAAAGCCGAGACTGATAACAGGTTCAACATGCATCTGGGCTTTCATTTAATCAACCGATCGATTCGCAGTTAGAAAAACGAAAGACTAAAATTCGCACGGTAGGAACGACCTGCTGACAATTCTTAACTCTTTAAACTTCTGACTACTGTAATCTCTACATCAGTCTTTTGTTAAAAAGAACTCTCTCCCTAAAATTGTCATTAAATTCTTTTAAATAAATTCGTGTTTTTAAATTTTTTGAAACATATATATTGTATTGTGTTTTAAATAATATAATAATCAGAATTCGTGATTTCGAAATTTCGTAGTTTCTTTAAATCTTTAAATTTTCTTAATTTTTTGGAACTATAATATTTAAGTTTATGGTTTTTCGATGGGAACAATTATAATAATTAAATTTCTAGATCTACTTCACTACAAATATTCTAAAATCAATGAAAGAAATCTTTTCCAGGATATGACGATGCGCGGAATAAAATATTGTTTATTTCTAGTTGTCGGCTCTATTTTACGAAATAAGAGACTCTAATGACAGATATTGTCATATTATTCATTATTTCTAATATGTTACCGATTGTGCCATCTGCGTGAGCTTCTGTTATTGCGTAATTATTCTTTCTTTGTGAATGAGAAAAGGAAGAGAAAAAGAGTACATGTGCGAGAGACTTGAACAGAACTCGTTTATTTGCGTGGAACGAGTATATAGTATAATTATATAGTATGTAAGTGTTTTAAGTTGCGTTGGGGATAATTCTGAAAAAAGGAAAGAAAGTATGGTGTGCAAAGAATTTGACTTTACCTGCATGATCGCGAATAATCTTCGACAACGAACGATCGATCGACTATCGTCGTTCGACAATCATACAACGACGCGGACCACGAAATTTCAACTTTTGTTTGGCTGACTATCAGCTGAGCATCGCACAAGCCTCTGTATGCGTGTTACGTGTTGCTTATGAAATAAAAGAAAATATTCACTCGAGAGTTTCAAATTTCTTATCCTCTCTGTTTTGCTGACATCAAGATATTTTGGAATTGATTATTAAATTATCACAAATTTACTTGTTAAAAAACAGAATTTTAAAAAACTTTTTTTAAATTTTTAATAATTTTATAGAAATCTGTTAACTCTTATTTTAAATACATTTAAATATATTTAAAATAAATTTTAAATATATATGATTATGTCTTTTTCTGTTTTTATATTGATCGTATACATATTTATGTTTAATAAACTCTTCTACATTGTAAGACTCTGTTACTGAATATAAGGAGTAAAATTCAACGAGCAAAACTTAAGAATGTCAAAATTGAAACACATCCATTTATATTAAGCTTAATTCAAAAGATAATAATTTGATCATTTAAATTCATAGTATGCGTACATGCTATCTCTTCTGAGTTTATTTATTGAAACGCATGTAAAAAGCGTGTAAATCTTAAGATTCTTTTATAAAGTCAGTTGAAGCAAATTTTACAGGAGATTTGCGTGTACAATGAGATATATAATAAAAATCCAGGAAGGCTATAAAACGTACAAACAATCGTCATTATTTACGAGTGTTATTTACAACTAGCATTTCAATAATTTAGTATTTTAATAACTGAGAGTATTGATTATGTCATGAAATAGATTGAGAAATGGCGAAGAATCACGAGCTTATCACAACATCAATTATCTTCTACATTTATCGACGATTTCAAGAGAGATCGATGCATGATCGGAATAAGATCTTTAATAAGAATGATCAAACCAATTCAGATTTTTCAATCAAAGTTGCTACTCTTTGTTTCATGGATTTATCATTAGTATGACCTCGCGATATCTGTCTTCGAAAGACATTGATGGAAGATAATCTTCTGCTTCTTCAGAAGTTAAATATTTCAGAAATAAAAATATTAGAGTTAGATATTAAAAACTTTCTAAAAGACTTTTATAAAAGATTAATTTTGGACAACTTTCTAAAAAGCTTTTATAAAAGATTAATTTTGGACAACAATACACTTCGATAAAAATATATCGAAAAAAAATATATCGACATAAAGCAAAAGAAAATAAAACAAGTTAGAAAAAAATCACTAAATTTTATATAAAAAAAGATATTTCAAATTTCATATTTGCAAATATCGAGACTTTTATCCGAATTTTTTTTTGGAATATTTGATTTTTTAAATATAAAAATTCTTGCAATTTTATTGCTTCTTATTGTTGAATATTTTTATAACTAAAATCCTTGTCTTTTTTCTTGTCTGCTTCGATTCTAAATATAATATCAAATATTCTAGTGCCTAACTACTCCTTTGCACGGATGATTGCGGCAAAAAAAGTATCCGGTGAGGAATTTAATTTAACGCGAGACATTTGACATTTGACGTCGTTGCGACGTCAGTTACGTTCGTCCTTTCGAACTTTTGTCGATTTTCCTATACCTGAAATATACATAGTCCTCATCTTTAAGTACAACCACCTAATCCGCAACTGTGTTCTTCACACATCCATTGGTCGTCAGTGAGTCCTAATTGATTGTTAAACACAATCAATATAACGATATATCGTACATTATTCCGCAGTGATAAAAACTTTTTCACGAAATTTGGATAATCGAACGTCTTAATTAAACGTAATTATTGAAACTATATAATTTTTTCACGAACTCTAATTATTTCTGCATTTATCGTCGCGTGACATCTGAATGTTCTTTTATCTCTGTCAGAATCTTTGCAAATATCGATTATAATTATCCTTCATTAAAAATGCGTCGACCATTAAAAGAGTCTTTAAAAGCACGCGGAAATGTTAAAAGAAAAGTTCAATCTCGCGTTCGAGCTGAAATAGTTGAACTGTCTTTAAAGTCTAAAATACTCGTCGGAGACAGGGTTGGATTAAGTATTTTATAGATCTCTCAGGTACTCTAAATTAATTATAAATATTAATAATTAAATTAATTATTAAAATTATAAATATTAATAATTAAAATTGTATACACCTAATGTGAAAAACTTAAAGATATTTCCAAAATTTTTAAAATTCCCTTTAAAAATATTTTACTTTTTCAAACTATAATTTCATTACATCGTTCTGATAATATTTTATTGATATTAATTAATATTTTACTATTATATTTACTTTGTTAAATTTTAGAAAGGACTCAAAAGTCGAATACTTTTGTTAATTGTCGGAAAGTATTCAATTTAATATTACACTATATTATTCTGATTTCAATGTAATCCTATATTTTAATTTAAAAAGTCTAGAGCTTTATTAGTTACCATCCCTGTACCTTGACGGGAAAGAACGACAGTGCCCGTCGCGTGCTTCTAATAACCTTCCATAAATTCGAATTATCTAAATTCTCTCGGATCCTTCCACAACGAATTGTTTCTGACCGCCTATTACATATCTTACAACATTCTCATCTAGCGGCCTTGCCGTCCCTTGCGGCAATCGCGGTGGAAAGCGCATAAAAGCTGCAAGCGGCTCACAGGGGTAGCCTGCGCACCTGCGAGAATCAGCCGAAAGCGATTGCGTAGACCGGAACGTGGCCGCGTACCAGTGAGAACCGAGATTCCGCCTTGTCTACACTAACCATCTCAGCGAGAAACTTCGCGGGAAAAAAATAAGCTTCGATGTATCGAAACTACGAACGATTCTCGATTCACCAAGTTAAAATGGTAGCAGAATTGGCAGCAAATTTATTTACATCTGCTACCTCTGTGTAAGTTCTTCATTAATGTTAACAAATAGAATTACAATTCATAGAAAATAGTGATATTAATCTTAACTATAACTTTTTATATCTTATATGATATAATTTATTAGTATTTAGATATACAATAAATTATGATTTTGAGTATATTTATGTATTATGTGTAATGATTGATTTCTACAAATTCATAAATAATGTAATATAATATTAATTTTTGCAGATAACTCTCAGTATATAAGGATTGGAATTATTAACAAAATGTTTATCATCTAAAGGTAAGATTTCTCCTGTATATTACCTTCTATTTTGCTTATACTATAAGAGTTGAACGATAGACACAACACACGTGGTGTCGTTCACGATATATATTCGCTTTACATTTCAAAATATTCTTGACATTGAAGAATACTTGATACATCTATACAACACAAGTCATGCTAGCATATTAATAGAAACACAACGCGTTATTAATTTATAATTAATATCGATAAAGTACTTCATGTTTAATTTTTTAATCCGTTATTTGCAATACATAATAAAAACAAATAAAAACAAATTCACATCGATCTCTATTATAGAAATTTGTATTTTCAACAAAATTATTATATTTATTTAATTTTGTGTTATTTATTAAAAAGTTTGAGATAATATTTATTGAATTTTTTCGATAAAAATAGTTATTATCACGGATATTTGCATATTTTGTTTTATTACAAGCTTTGCAGTGAAGAAAATATGAAATTAAATTCTTTTATATTTTGATAAAAGAAAACAACGGTTTTAGTACTATCTACGTACGAGTGCTATTTCGAAGCAATAAAAGTGATAGCGTAACTTATCAATGCGTTTACTAATACAAAATATTTAATTAATTTAATTCTTCTTTTTCTTAGATTACATATTATAACGAACTTCTTAAATGTAATGCAATATCGACGTAATTAAACCGGAAGTTCGTTGTATCTCAAAAAGAATACGATGCTTCGGCATGGCAGTAAAATGTATGGAAGGGCCTTTTGTGTTCAGACTAAATGACAACGGTACCGGACCGCATCTACTTGTACAGGTATAATTGATTTAGATGAAATTCTTACAGAAATTCTCTCAGAAACGATCGTCGATGAAGTTCTCGATAAAGCACAATTAAAATCATAGACTAATTATAATCCGATTGTAAATCTGCACGTCATTCATTCGGCGTACAAATGCCAAAACGCGGCTGTACGCGTTGCCGCGCGATGGATCGCGGATAATCGATACGATTCGACGCGAAAGGTCGACGGCTTCGACGGATAATGTAATGTAATATATCGCGGTAAACGCGGAGATAGGCCCTCTCTAGCTTTAGTTTTTTTATGTCCCTTAGAATTTATTATACGGCATGCTTACAAACTTAGACTTAGCGCCCTTGAACCAAATACTTTTCAAGGTATGCGATACATACATGCATACCACAACGCGCCTCTGCGTGCACTTGCCACTTTTAGACGCGATGATTAGATAAGTGCGACATGCAATGGTAAAAAACAAAAATAGAAAACTAAAGGACTAACAATAAGTTGAATTTCGTGAAAATTTCCGGCGCGAGATTTGTGATCTCCGTATTATTTCATACTTTATAACTATTGGTTTGCTCTGTTATATACATTACAAAAAGTGATTAACAAGTATTAAGTATCCAAGCACTAAGTATAAGCTTAGTTATCTTACAATTGAATTTTAATAGTTGATTCTTTCATTTGGAATGTATCTTTTTATATTCAATAATTAAATCAATAATTATCGAAAAGATAAAATCGAATTTATGTAAATAAAATCTTGCAATTTAATCTATTTAATACAATTAAATATTTTTAACCGCTAATAATGTACAATTCTTACAAAAATTTAATACTGGAAGAATCTACTACTTATTTTTTGAATATTAAAAACACTACTGTTCAAAATAAGTAATTTTCAAAATTAAATTAGATTTCTGTAAGAGAAGTTATTATTTCCTCAATATTTTAATTTAAAAAATAAAAATTAATTTAAAAAATCCTGAATCTTTTATTTGAAATTTACATTAAAAATCAAAATACATCCTGTGTAAATATTAAATTATTATTAAAAGAAGTGATAAGATTTTAAAAAAATATCAGACATTGTTCTTTTAATTGATATTATTTCTTCTTGATATTTTCTTTTAAATATATGATAGAAGAAACACTAATAAATGTATTGATAATGTAGCGCAAAAGTTAACATGTTTTGCAATTAGTCAACAGTAATAAAAATTCCACGTCAGTCGAAATAATTTTTTGCAAATGGATTCGCTGTCACATAATTAGACTTCGCATTTACTTTGAATTCGCGTAATTTATTAATTAAGACTCGTTCAAAAATTCGCATGTTATTATTTAAATAAAATCTAATTTTTTTCATCCAGTTCGTTTATTTATTAAATCATTTGTTTGTCTTTGATCATTAATGAAAAGTTAAAAGAGAGCAAAAAAATTGGATTATTCGAGAAAAAAAGACTTAAAAAATGGAAGTTTGCCAATAGTAATATGTAATTCATGACTTATACGATAGTTTGCATAAATGTATGCTAAAATGAGTTACTCTGAAGCTACGAAAGTTCAATTGTGTTTCACACAACGTGCGATCGATTACTTCGTAAATTTATTTAGAAGTAATCTCTAATTATGCGCGTATAATTAGAGGTTACTTTTAAATCACTTTAGAGTCGAAAATAATGATAAGCTATAAAATCTTTTAAGTTTATAAGTATATAAACTCCTTGTTTCTAAAAAATGTGAATTTTATGAGATGGTTCAAAAATAAATTTTTCAATTAAAGAGATATGTCATGCATGCCGATTTAATTATAATCAGAGGCCTTGGTTCGTTTTGATATAAGCAGTCATTCCTAATGTTCTAATAACACGACAATAAATCAAGGGCGGTAGTCGCTATTTTCGTGCCTCACCCTCGAAAGTTTTGAAACTTCAGAATGCGTAGATATCTAGAATTAAGGAATGCACTTTCGGTTACCAAACTGAAAGTGGTTACACTCTATCAATTTGGCCAAATAGAGAAATCGATGCAATACATCTATGTACAGCGTGTGAATTAAATAGATATCGATTATGGTATTTCGGTTGTAACCCCTGGTATAAGCGCATATTTAGCAAGATTCTAAAATAAGTCGAGAATTTATTTGTGAGAATATTTATATATCTAAAAATCGATTGCATCGATAAAACTATTTTCATCCAACGTGTTCATTCTACGCGAGCAGCTTACTTTATAATTACGCAATTTAATTTTAAATTGTTATAAATCTGTCAATATGTGAGATAAGAATATATAAATTAACATATCGATCACTGTCTTTTCAAAATTGTGCTTTTGACATACTCACACAAGAATAACGATTGCGTTTTATCATGACGTTTAAAGCGTTTCACATTGTTGCAAATAATACAGAAAAGTTGCTTTTGTTGTTGCCGTCTGACAGCAGAAAAAAATGCTTGAGCACTCACGTATATTGAAATCTGAGACGGATTATATAAATAGTATACCTGGCCTTCGGAATAAATGTCGACGTAATATCCCATCCTTTCGCTATCGCGGATGTTTTCTTTTGTAGGTTTGCACGGAAAGGGGATGGCGAGAGTACGCCGGTGAAAATAATGTATTCAAAGATCGATGGAATTTATGGTGGCGATCCGGCGGTTTCCCCACATCACATTACAGGCCATTATTCCCTTGCCAGGTAATAACGCAATATCTAAGCTAAGTTTTGTGAAATCTCGAATTCTCTTCAAATCGTAAACAACGATCAAAAGAATCGTTGTTTCAATTTTTTCCTGAAAAATTCTAATTTTTCTTATTACATAAATTTGTATTTTTCAAATCATTGTGATTTTCCTAAGTTTATCTACGAAAGTTAACTTTGACTTATTAACATTTGTAATAATATTTGGCGCTTTATCCATTTTTAATAATTAATTTCGTATGTTTTAATTAATTAATTATATAATTTTTTAAATTTAATGTAAAATTAACTATTTATCACATAATTTTTCTAATTATCTATTAGCTTAATTAAAAAAAATTACTCAAATAGTATGTCGAATTATTTTTCGAACAGTTCGTCAATCGGATACCAAAGGGAAATTCCATCTGTCGAAAGGATAAGCTTATCCGTCACTTAAAGTGCATGAAAAAAGTCCACGGTGCGATATATGATTTCAGGTATACGAATAAACTTTTAATTGAGTTTGTCTGCGTTAGCATAAAGCTTTTCTTCTGTAAAAATTATTATCTTCAATGAAATTGTTTCAAATATTTTTTTCAATTAAAACGTATAAAGTTAAAATTGAGTTTTTCAAAAATTATTTTTCAATAAAATATAAATATACATATAGTAATAAAAAATTGCAAATTGAATGTAAGATTATCTCTGTTTGATATTTATTCATCATATTAGTCCCGTAGGATATAATCTGCCTTCTGAATATACGAAATTGGCTGAAGAATGTAGTCGTTGCGAGAAAGATGATAAAATTTGGATTTGCAAACCGGTTGGCCAAAGTCAAGGGAGAGGAATCTTTTTATTTCGCGTGAGGCTTTTAATTGGAAATCAAAATACAAATCATATAAATTAAATAATAAATATATATTTTTTCAGAAATTAAGCGACCTATCGTATGACAATGCTGCGGTTGTACAAAGGTATATCGAGAATCCTTTGCTAATCGGAGGATACAAATTTGATCTTCGTTTATATGTATGCGTGCCATCGTATCGCCCATTAACGATTTACTTGTATAAGGAAGGTCTGGCTCGTTTTGCCACTGAAAAGTTTTCCTTGGAGCGATTAGATGATCCCTTTCGACATCTCACAAATTTTTCTTTGAACAAACTGGGACCAGGTTACTCGGAAAAGAAAGAACGCATCGGTGCCGGTATTTTTATATGTTAACTACCTTCTTTATTAATATTTTTATTCTACACGCAAAAATTAAAAGAAGATTTAAAAATAATACATAAATTTTTTTTATTTTTAGGATGCAAATGGACATTTAGACAACTGCGGAGATATTTCGAACAGTCAGGATATTTTGATTGGATTCTGTGGCAGAGAATTTCCTGTCTCGTAACTTTAACAATTCTAAGTCAAGCAGCAGGCATTCCTAAATCTTCGAATTGTTTCGAATTTTTTGGCTTCGACGTGCTGATTGACGAAAATTTAAAGCCGTGGCTCTTAGAGGTAAATAAAGTATAATAATTCGAAAGAACAAAATAAAATAATTGAATTAGATAAACAATTTAATAAATTCCAGGTGAACTTAAGTCCGGCTTTGAGTAACGACTGCGAAGTTGATTCAGAAGTGAAAAAACCTCTGTTGCATGATTTGTTTGATTTATTGGGTCTTCCAGTATGTAATACCGGACTTTCTCTGTTCACAATCTGGTCCTCCCCCGATCGCATCGAGGAGGATGAGGGCGAAGTGTCTTCCAAGTTCGGCCGTTCCGTGAAAAAAAGATCGAAACTCGGACGAGAAGCTGAAACTTTTCTAAATTTTTCCTCGGAGACCCAAGCCACGGTAATCGCGAGCGAATCTTCTGTCTTTTGTGCAATCGAAATTGCATAAATAATATTTTTAATTACGATAAAAAAAGAAAAAATTAATTCCAAGAAAAAACTAAACATTTAAATAAAAATGATTAATACTAATATCGAGAAAGCTTAATGTGTATTATTTATTATTATTCAATATCGAGAAAGCTTAATGTGTATTATTTATTATTATTCAATTTAGTATTATTCAAAAAAGGAAAAATAACATATCTTGCTGGTAATTGCTGTTATTTTCTTTCAGTTGCGACAACCGGAAGTTTGTCCTACTACTTGGCCGCGCCATTACAACCAGCTGTTAATGGACAAATACATACATCGATATAAAGGAAATACAATCGAGAATCATGCGTCACCGCCGATTTGGGACAATGGCAGAGATTGGAGGACTTCCTGCGTAAGAGAAGGCGGATGGATTCGTATTTGTCCGTTTATTCGGACGAAACATATGGAGAATACGGAATACACGAGACCATCACCCAGAATTGTTGAAAATGAAATCAAGAATATGGTCCTTTCTATACAAAAGTAATTTTTAATCTTCGATATCTAATTCTTCGCTATTTAATTTTTATGAGCTGTCTCAAAGCTATCGAAATCGAACTTATAATTTTTTTCGAAAAAGTTGGAATAAGTGACAACTCCAAGTATCGAATAAAAAATTAACGCATTTAATTATGGCAATGCAAAACTATTGAAGTATAAATATGAAAAATGTGTGCGACAATTTTATAATAAGTTTTTCTTTCAAATAGGTATTTAAAAGCTGCAAAGGAAGTACAGCAGAGAAACGAAAAGCTCACGGACGAGCAGTGCAATGCTCTTTTGCGAAATGCGCTTGAATTAAATACAGAAATTTGGCTGCCAGAAAAGTAAAAACCTAGAAGTCTAGGTTTTTTGCTCTCGATGTTTAAATTTATTTTACGCTTGTTCATATAGTGTTATTTTAAGAAATATTTCGTACGATGTTCAATGCACATTATAGTAAACGTGCATCTTTTCATTCCATCATCGATCTTTACTGTACATCATATTCAATATATATTTAAAAAGTAATGTGATTATTCATCAAACAGTTAGATTCGCATTGCTAATCACATTTAGCATTAAATGTAGCCATCTCATGCTCAATTTGCAAATAAAATTATTTTATTACTACTTTATTGTATTAATTCAATGATAATAATAACTGCAACATTATAATTGATTTTTCAGCTATATTTCATAATTTTTTTAACTTCGTATTGTTATAAGTATTCAAATTTTTGTGAGCTTATTATTATTATTATATTTTTACCTTTCTCTCTAATAATAAATTATTTGATTTAAATCATTAATTAATATTAAATAATTAAATTATTTACTAATATTTTTTATAATTTTATTATTATTACATAACAATTATTCTACACAAATTCATTATCACAGATGACCACATTTAGCATGCAAAAATCTAAAGAATCACATTACACGGACCCTCCATTAATGATAATAAATCAAATTTACTCACCAAGCGTTTCGTTGAGCCGTATAATTATCCTTCAACTTTCAGCATTCGACTAATTCTTCCCGCTTCATTTGCAACAGCTTGAATTCCCGGAAGAAACGCGACGTTCTATATACAATCACGAATACAAATTATTGTTACAATCAATCGCGATATCGTTAAATGTGAGATACCTACTTGCATGTGTTATATGCGCGTATGATTTAAAAATACATAATAAATGATAAAATAATAAATTGCATTACCGGTCATATGCGTTGTTTTAACAAGTCGTGCGATCACTCGTGTGGTCCCCGATTTATTCGATAAATCTTTGGCGGGCGAGAATTCGTTATCGCGACGAAAATACGTAATAGCAGACGATTGCAAATGCGGATAAGTACGACGTGACGATAGTCCTAAACTTTCCTTCCTAATCTCGATGTAAAATTAGTACATGTTGTGAATTTTTTATTAAAATTCGCGAGAGAACGCGTCCACGAGTCACACTCGTTCCGTAGAAGCTGTAACTAACATGGCCGCCGAGCATGCGCGTTGCATACTTTACGTTTCTATCTAAATTGAACGCATTTGAACGTAACGTATTATGTTCATATTATTTATACATACTTTTCGAATACGAATTCTATATATTTGTATCACTTTATCATGTATTTTTTATCTTTAATCTTTCAAATATATCAAAAAGATTATTAAAATAGTTACATGATATCGCTCCCTCATTATAATTAATAACTCAAAAAATTAATTTTTCAGGAAAAAAAACTTTTCAAATAGCGGCGAAAAAATATACTCAAAATATGATCAAAATATTTTTATCATTTTCGTTTCACAATCTTTAAAAAAACACATTTTTTTAATTGTGAACGATTTTGATATTCTACAAAAATATAACAAATAATCTAGAATAACTCATCAAAAGATATAATTCAAAATATCAATAATTTATATTTTACCTTGATTAGTTAAATAACTAATAAATTCTTTACCGAAGTCGTTCATGGTAATAATTCGAAAATCATATTCTTTTTTTAAGGGAACGATATATGAATCTATAGGTATGATGTATGTTTTACATTTAATTTCTTTTTATTAGGCCTTGTTCAACAAAGTGTTTTAAATATTGAATTTGTAAATTTACGCATTTTTAAAGAGATGGGGAAAATGATAATTTTGACATTATGTTATTGTTTTTTAACAATAAATTATTATAATCATCTAGAAGAGGATGGAGAAATTTACCAAGTCAATCTCGGTTTATTTCATGTTTTCTTGAAAATGTACATTTATTAATTCACTCCCTTCGCTGCTAATCTCTTGTCACGTTCTTCAGCGATCGACAGCTTCACACCCTTATCTCTTGGTAAGCTTACATACGCCTTCGTGCCTTTACCAATGATGAAGACGTTATTCAACCTACACAAACAATTTAAATTATATACAAAGAACAATGCAGATTGAACAACTAAAAATCTTATTTTCAGTACCTCGTGGCGAAAGTATGTCCTTGAGCATCTTTTATGTGGCAAATGTCAAAAGAACCAGGATGACGCTCACGACTCACAACAGTACCAACACGACCCAAATTCCTTCCTCCGGTAATCATGCATAAATTGCCTGACAATCAAGCAAAAGAAAATTATGCTCAATATTTTTTTCTCATTAATATTCATATTTCTTCAATTTTATAAGCAAATAATTACCAGAATCAAATCTGATGGAATCCAAAATTTTGCTAGTGGCAATGTCAAGATGAATAGTATCATTAACTTTTATAACAGGGTCGGGATATCGAATTGTTCTACCGTCATGCGTAACTAAAAACGGTATTCCTTTAGGACCAGTTTGGACGCGCTTTACTTTGCACAATTTGTACTGTAAAATATAACATCATATAGATACATTGTAGATACATAATTTTTGTGCTCTTCTTGGGTAATACAGAAGGAATATGCAACTCAATCTGTGACCAAAATGAAGAACTTGCTTTACTATTGGGCATTTTTTGACTACGATATTCTCGATATTGTAAATACCATAGCTTCGATAAGGCCCCTTTCTATCATTAGATGAAAAGAATATGCAATGAAGATAATTACCTTGGCTTCTTCAGCAGTAATACGATGGGTAGTAAAACGTCCTTTAACGTCATAGATCAAGCGGAAAAATTCACCAGTTTTCTCAATTGTAATAACATCTAAAATGAATCATAATGATATTAATCCACACTTGTTTATACTTACATCTATATATAAGCTACAAAATATTTTTGTGCACTTCTTGGGTAATACAGAAAAAATATATAATTCATCTGTGACCATTATGAAGAACATGCTTTATTATTGGCCATTTTTTGACTATGCTACTCTTGATATTGTAAGTACCATATCTTCGATATAGCCTATTTCCATCAAACATTTTATAACATAAAAACAAAAAAAGTATTGTAACTGATACAGGCTATGATCCACTTAATGCTACAAATGCTTTGAAATTCTTTGCTTAGTCAATTAGCAAAACTCTTTCTTTTAATTGATTAATTAAAAATCAAAGCGTCTATAGTATTAAGTGGACACTCATAAGATAGCAAAATCACTTACCCATAAAACCAGCAGGATAATTGGGGTCAGTGCGAATCTTTCCATCAACCTTAATCAAACGCTGCATCACGATCTTAGTAACTTCGCAATTTGTCAAGGCATACTTCAATCTATTACGGAGGAAGATAACCAAAGGGAGTGATTCCCTGAGTTTGTGTGGACCAGTAGATGGTCGAGGGGCATACACACCCCCCAGTTTGTCCAACATCCATGCTTTCGGTGCATTAAGACGCTTGAGATGCTTCTTTGGACCACGAGCCTGAAAAAAAATTATATATTAAAAATATTTTTAAATTAAATATAATTAATGATAAAAATTAATAATTATTGTCCCGATTAAAAAATTAATAATATAATTAAAGATTAATAAGATTTAAGTCAAACTTTAATTGGATAAACATAGTATTCTACAATTAAAACTGTAAGATTCATCTGTAATGTAAATAATTTTTTCATATAAGCACGAAATTATTGCTTTTCTTAATTTTCTTAGGTTTCTCTGATAACCATGATTACAATTTATAGAAACAATTATAAAATAATATTTTGCTGAAAAAATTTAAATCTATAATCATACAAAATGCAAATATAGAAAACAATTGTCTAAACTAAAATTTCTTAACACAAAAATGTAAAGCTTTAGTTTACATTTTTGTGCTAAAACAAAATTCTTAACAACATCCATGCGATTAAAATGAAAAATAATGAACAATGTTTCGTCGTGAAATTTAGGTTAGGTCCAAATTTAGGTTAATTGATACTTATTCCATTTACGTGAGTAAATGGAAATAATTTTAATTTAAACAAAAATATAATTTTTTATGTATTGCTATAGAATAATTTCGATGGAATCGTAACACGATAGATTCCATTAGAAAATACCAAGAGATTATCAGAAGGAAACAAAACGAAGCGGTAACACGTCGCAATATCACTGTCGTTTTCACAGCACCAGAACGCATTTAATGTTTCATAAATGTACCATCCAACGCACGAAAATGTACACTACCTATTTCTTTCGCATATCAAACAGATTCGCATCGTATACGCGTGATTTAGACAGATTTCGCGATCCCTGACAAACTTACCATCTTGAAACCCTAAGCGGAAAAGACACGAGAACTTGTGTCGCGTGCTCGCATCAGAAAAATAAGAAAAAAACGTTTCCGACGCCAATGAACTGCAATGAAACGCAAATGGACGCCAATGCAACAATACGACGACGCAACACTAGATGGAGTCCGAACAACCAATGAAATTATCGGAAAAGCGAGAGTCTGGCTACATATGTTTTAAAATTCATCAAATTTATAATTAAAATTAAAATTAAACAAGGCTTCAAAAATTAAATTTATAAAAGAATATAAAGCCACTGAGAGCCGACACTGTTGTACGTGCGTAGTCAAAAATAATGTATATGTCAATCACCAATTACATACGTTTCGATCATAGGATTAGGTTATCTTTAATGTAACAAATTATTCATTGGAATCAAAATTGATTGTAACACACTAAGGTAAATGAATCATCGCTAAGCTGTCCAAAATTATTTTTTTATCCAAAATTAAGAAATTCATTATCATCTGTTGTTAGTTAGATATCTAAATAAAAATTCATTTAAATTATACTCAACATAACAATGATCCGTTATAACGCAATTATAATAATGTCTTGTTTAATGTTAAAAATTTAAACATTGGCCTAGTTTCCATCGAGGATTTAATCTGAATCAAAATGTAAGAACCAACCAATTATAGTCAAACATTCCTCTGTCGTTCGACTGTAACAGGGGAAGTTCGACTGTAGTTGGTTGGTTCTTACATTCTGATCCGGTTTAAGGCCTTGATGGAAATTAGGCCATTGTCTTGAAATTTTCTTCCCTCTATCCCTTAAGTCGATTTTACATTAGTTGCAAATTTGTTGCAACACCAATCTAAAACTTGCATTTTGAAATCAACACTTTATATTGGCTGTCGCAACAAACTAATTAGAATCGGCTTTACAATCAAG